>OGHJ01000036.1_pt1 | contig 199216 bp, 173 predicted proteins | sample 1571351 | NCBI WGS metagenome assembly OGHJ01 (sample SAMEA2582037, study PRJEB24529) | metagenome | biome: Human gut stool | place: China | collected 2011 | reverse complement strand
CCGCAATCCTTGCATACCAAAGTCTTGTCTTCGAACATAGTGGGTATCTCCTCTGATTTGTATTTGCCCGCGGAAGAATCTAAACCAACGCATTAGGAATGGACCAACGAACTGATTTTAGGCGCTACTGGGGGCAGGTTGAAATATATGATACAGGCAAACGCCTGAATCCTAAGGTATTACGCTCCCCGCAGTTTGCGGCGGGCGCGGGCCAGGGCGTTGGCAACGGCTTTGGGTGCCAGCTGCTTTTCCTGGGCGATTTGGGCGGCGGTCTGGCCGTTTAGGGTGGCCAGCAGCACGCTGCGTTCCAGCGGGGAAAGTTCGGTCTGCATCCGTTCGATCGTCGCGGCGTACTGCTCGCTGGCGATGGCCTGTTCCTCGGGGTCAGGGCCTGGCTGGGGCAGCTCCTTGGCATCGGGCAAGGGCACACTGAAGTTCAGCGGCGCGTGCTTTTTGCGCAGAGCGGCGCGGCGGGCATCCTGCTGGGCGTGGGTGATGCAGGCGGCGGCAAAAGACGCGAAGGCCATTCCCGCGGCGGTATCGTACCGGTGCATTGCCTCAAACAGACCAATCAGACCTTCCTGCACGGCATCCTCGAAATCCAGTCCCGGCGCGGTCGCAGCGGCGGCACCTTTGCGGATGGCGGGCATCATGCGTGCAATGAGGGCGGCCACAGCCGTTTCATCGCCGTTCTGGGCCAAAGCCAACAGGTCATTGGTGATTTTTTGCATGGGGCTTCCTCCGGCAGGCAGATGCGAACACCTTTATAATAGCCGTAATCACGCATTTTGTCAATCTTTTTTTGGGATTATGCTCAAAATTCCGCTGTATGAACCGCACAGAAGCTGGTATACTGAAAAAAATAAACTTGTCTGTAACAAACCGCCTGCCCCGCGCGTGTTAAAAGTGAAACAGGCCTGATGAAATTCAAAACAAAGGAGGTGCCGCGATGGAGCCGAGCGAACTGGCCGCGGTCGCAGGACGCTACCGCGACATGATCTACCGCGTGGCCCTGCACTGGTGCGGCCACCCACAGGAGGCTGAGGATGCTACCCAGGACACGCTGTTAAAGCTTTGTGCGACCCACCGCACTTTTGCAGACGAGGAGCATTTGAAAAGCTGGCTGATCCGGGTGACCATCAACCACTGCAAAAGCCGTCTGCGTGCGCCCTGGCATACCCGCCGCCTGCCGCTGGAGGAACTGCCCGACACACCGGTGTTCGACGACCCCGCCCAGCGGGAATTGTACGACGCCCTACTGGCCCTGCCACAGGCGTACCGCATCGTGCTGTACTTATTTTATTATGAGGACATGCCCACCAGGGAGATCGCGGCGGTGCTGCACATCAGCCAGAACGCCGTGACCACCCGGCTGACCCGCGCGCGGGAGGCCCTGCGCCGGGCGTATCAGGAGGATTGAACGATGGAGTTTGAGACTTTGTATAAACAGACCTTTGCCCAGGTGCGCTGCCCGGCCCGCGTGGCGGTGGCGGCCCAGCCTGCCCCGCGGCGGCGGTTTGGGTGGGTCATCTGCCTGGCCGCGCCGCTGCTGCTGGCCGCCGGTGTACTGGCGCGGGTGGAGTTCACCAATTTGCACAACACCCCCCACCCAAGCTATGCCCCCAATGCCGTGGGCGGTTATGCCCTGCACTATACGCTGACCACCCATCCGCTGGATACGCTGGGAGAAGCGGTGCAGACGCTGGCCGCCGAGGAACGGCAGCCAGCGTTCCAACGGATGCGGACGCCTGACCACTATAGTTTCAGCCAGATGGTCATGACGCTGGGAAACTCGGATTTGTTAATTCACTACCCAAACGATATTGAAAAAGCCGAAGTATTTTCCGATGCGGCGGACAACTTGCAGGATGCCGCCGAACTGACCAACCTGCCGCTGCTGCGCAACGATTTTGTGGATGACCTGCCGGACGGTGCGGCGCTGTACTGCCCTGCCGACCCCAACGATTACCACAATCCCGTCAAGCGCAAGGTGCTGCTGTACGGCACCTGCGCGGACGGCGAGCCGTTTGGGCTGAACGTGCTGGATGGCGGCTTGCTGGAAAAGGAAGTAAGCGGCGAAAGTTATGACATGTATATTTCGTTCAACGCCCACGCCGCCGTGACACCCAGCGGCAGCCGCACCGCTACCGTGGAGCAGGTGTTGACCGACGGCATCTACGATTTAAAGGATGGCTGGACCTGCGAGGAATACACGCTGCCTACCGGAGACATTGCCGTTATTCCGCTGTACGGCGGCGGAGACGAGAGCAAAGCCAGCGGAAATACCGCTTATTTTGTAAATAACGGCATGATTTATACAGTTTGTATCATGGCACCGCAACCCGGTATCGGGGATGCACGGCTGCGGCCCTACCTGAAGCAGGTATTGGATGCGTTTTACGCGCCGTGACGTCCTACTGCCAATACGCACAGAAAAAGCCAGCCCGCATTGGGCTGGCTTTTGGATTATTGTTTCTGGTAAACCAGGTAGCGGAAGCCGATCTCGGTGGTCAGGCTTTTGCAGGCCTGCAGATGCGCGGCGCCGTCGGCGGGGGAGGTGCGGGCACCGGGCGCGACGGCGTCCACGGCGTCCGCAGGGCCTTTCGCGCGTCCCGCCTCGGCTTCGCGCGCGCTCTTCCATCCTCGCACGATGGCCTTGCCCAGCGGGTGCTCGCTCATGCTCTCCGCAGCCGCCGCATAGTCGAGCAGCGCCGCCTCGTCCAAGGGGGCCGCCGCTTCGTCGTGCGCGCCGCAGCAGCCTTCGTGGCGCCCGTGTCCCGACGCGCACGGCACGACGGCCACCACCTCGGGGCGGCCGTGTGTGAGCGTGCCCGTCTTGTCGAACGCCGCCTTGCGCGCCTTCGCGAGGCGTTCGAGCGCGTCCCCCTCGCGCACGAGCGCGCCGAACCTCGTCACGTTGCCGATGGCCGCCATGATGGCCGTGGGCGTGGCCAGCCCGAGCGCGCACGGGCACGAGATGACGAGCACGCTCACCGCATGCGAGAGCGCCGTTTCGAGCGACGCGCCCGCGCCGAGCGCCCACGCGGCGAACGTGACGAGCGCGACGGCGATGACCGCGGGCACGAACACGCCCGATATGCGGTCGGCGAGCTTCTCCACGGGGGCCTTGGTGGAGGTGGCCTCGTCGACGAGGCGGATGATGCCGGCGAGCGTCGTGTCGTCCCCCACGCGGTCGGCGCGCATGGCGAACCAGCCCGAGCGGTTGACGGTGGCGCCCGTCACCCGGTCGCCCGGGCGCTTGTCCACCGGCACGCTCTCACCGGTCAGGGCGCTTTCGTCCAGCGCGCTGCTGCCCTCCAGAATTACGCCGTCTACCGGCACATGCTCCCCCGGCCGCACGGCAAACTCCATACCGCACATCACCTGCTCAATGGGTACTGTACGCTCTTTCCCGTTCTCCAACAACACCGCCGTCTTGGGTGCCAGCTGCATCAAACTCTTCAGCGCGTCTGTGGTCTTGCCTTTGGAGCGGGCCTCCAGGGTTTTGCCCACGGTAATCAGCGTTAAAATCATAGCGGCGGACTCAAAGTAAAATTCGTGCATATAGTGCATCACGCCGTCTGCATCACCCGCCACCTGGGCGCCGGTCATGGCAAACAGCGCGTAAGTGCTGTACCCAAAAGCCGCAGCCGCGCCCAGCGCCACCAGGGTGTCCATATTGGGCGCCCGGTGCCACAGGCTCTTAAAGCCGCTGACAAAAAAGCGGCCGTTGATAATCATAATAATAATGGTCAGCAGCATTTGGAGCAGCCCCATGGCAATGTGGTTGCCCTCTAAGGCCGACGGTAGCGGCCAGTTCCACATCATATGTCCCATGGAGAAGTACATTAAAATCAGCAAAAACGCCACGGAACTGATCAGCCGCCGCAACAACTTTGGCGTCTCTGTATCTTTCAGCGGGTCTGCCGCCGGCTGCGGGGTAGCGCCGCCCTTTTGTTTTAAGCCGGCACCGTAACCGGCCTTTTCCACAGCGGCGATGATCTGTTCCGGGGCGGCCGTACCGGTAACGCCCATGGAATTGGTAAGCAGACTGACGGAGCAGCTTTCCACCCCGGGCACGGCGCGCACCGCTTTTTCCACCCGGGCACTGCACGCAGCGCAGCTCATCCCCGTCACATTGTATTGTTCCAAGCTCTCACCTCCCGGTGCCAATATGCGCCGCTATCTCATCAATTTTTGCAATGTGGCCAGCAAATCGTCCAGTGTTTCATCCTTGCCGGCCTTAATATCCTCCGCAACACAGGTGCGAATATGCGTGGACAGCAGTTCTCGGTTAAAGGCATTCAGCGCCGCACCGGCAGCTGCGGACTGGGCCAAAATATCCGTGCAGTAGGCGTCCTTCTCAATCATACCCTTGATCCCGCGAATTTGGCCCTCAATGCGGTTCAGTCGATGGATCAGCCGCCGGTACTCCTCCGGCTGGCGTACTTTCTTCTTAGCACAGCAAGCACAAACCGGCTGCATTTCGTCTTTATCTGCCACAACAGCACTTCCTTCCTATACCCCCATGGGGTATTTTTACTATATACCCCCTATGGGTATTTGTCAACCCTCTTTGAACAAAAAAATACCGCCCTGTATCAACAAGGCGGTTCGCGTTTAGATCACATAGGAATAATCGTCATTTTTGTGCTCCTGCTCCAGCAGGTCTTGCAGGGTAATGCTGTCCAGGTAGGTATTGATGGCTTTATACAGCCCGGCCCACACCGGCAGCGTAGCGCAGGAAGCGGCGCGGGGACAGGTGTTCGGCTCCTCCTCCAGACAGGCTACCGGCGCCAAGCCGCCCTCTGTCAAACGAAGAATATCGCCAACCGTATACTGGTCCGGGGTCTTGGCCAGACGATAGCCCCCCTGGTAGCCCCGGTTGGTCTTTAAGAAATCCGGGCGGTTAAGCACCGCCACGATCTGCTCCAAATACTTCTTGGATATATCCTGACGGGCGGCGATCTCCTTCAGCGACACAAAGCCCTGTTCCCTGTGCTCGGCCAAATCTAACATCATACGCAGTGCGTAGCGTCCTTTGGTAGAGATTTTCATACCGTCACATCCTTTCTTTAACCTATAATACCATATATTTAGTAGGCTATCAATACCCGAGATAAAAAAGAGAAAAAGCACCCGACAAATGCCGGGCGCGAAACAGGTTTATTGCAATTTGGAAATTTCGTCCACAAAGGCACTGGCGCTGTCAAACTCCTTATAAACAGAAGCAAAACGCACATAAGCCACCTCGTCGATTCCCCGCAGTTTTTCCATAATCAGCTCGCCGATGCGCACGCTGGTGACCTCACGATCCAAGGCGCTTTGCAGAGTGGTCTCGATCTCAGAAATCGCAGTCTCCAGTGCCTCTACGGTCACCGGCCGCTTTTCGCAGGCACGGAGCATACCCTTCAGAATCTTGTTGCGGTCAAAGACCTCACGGCTTTTGTCCTTCTTCACCACAATAATGGGCACATCCTCAATGATCTCATAAGTGGTAAAGCGCTTGCCGCACTGCATACACTCCCGACGACGGCGAATGCGCTCGTTCTCATCGGTAGGACGTGAGTCGATCACTTTGCTCTCTGCATAACCGCAAAACGGACACTTCATAGTTATCCCCCCTGTTGAAAGATACGGCTCTTGCCATAAAATTCTGTACAATCCGTACTATACCATAATTGGTGAAAAAAAGCAAGTTTTTTGCCTTTACACCTTTTTGGCAGGGGCGTTGCCGTCTGCCTTACGATTATAGAAGAACATCCACAGCGCCATGCCGCAGATGACCGCGTAGCCCACAAAGGACAGCACATCCGGCACATCGCCAAACACCAAATAACCCACAACGGCCGCAAAAATCACCTGGGCGTAGTCATACACGCTGATCTCTCGGCTGGGAGCATGGGTGTAGGCGGCGGTAATGGAGAATTGCCCACCGGCGGCGCAAGCGCCCGCCAGCAGCAAAGTCACCCATTGCTGCCAGGTCATATAATGATAGTCAAACAGCAAAAACGGCAACATCGTCGCACTGGAAAAAGCGGAAAAGAAAAAGACGATCAACCGTCCGTTCTCGCCCCGCAGCCCTAAGTACCGCACGCAGGTGTACGCCCCGCCGGCAGCCATACCGCCTAAGAAGCCGCAAACACTGGCAAATAAATTTGCATTGGCAAAAGTGGGTTTAATAATGCAAAGTGCCCCTAAGAATGCCACCACAATAGCAATCGCCTGCTTGGGCCGCACTTTTTCTTTAATAAAGATCGCAGAGAACACCAGGGCAAAAAAGGGACTCATTTTATTGAGCATAGACGCGTCGCTGAGATCCAGTCGATCAATGGCATAGAAGTTACCCACCATACCGGCCACGCCCCCAACGGAACGAATAAGCAGGTACTTGATGTTCCCCGGTTTGGGGTGAAAGCTGTCTTTCTTGCGCACCATCATCACAAAGGCAAAGATCATCGCCACAAAATTGCGAAAAAAGACCTTTTGCATGGTAGGCAGATCGCCGGACAGGCGCACAAAGGTATTCATACCCGTAAAGCACAACCCGGACAGCAAAATGCAAAAAATGCCCATGGTCTTGTTGCTGGTTTTAGCCACAGCACCCACCTCCTACTTGATTGTATCCAGGTAAGCCTTGGCCCGCTGCAGCTCCGCCGCCACCCGGTAGCCGCGGGAGTAGATCTCAATCATATAATGTACCCGATCGCCCAAAGTGCGGTACAGCCGCTGAAAGTCAAAGCTTCCCTGCCCCGGGGGCTGGCAGTCCTTCTCCGGGGAATGATCGCTGATGTGCACATGGACGATCTCCTTTTGGAAGGTATCCAGAAACGCAAAGGGATCCTCCCCGGCGCGCACCGCCTGCTTAACGTCCAGCACCATATGAAAATCGTCTCCCAGCGCGCGGCGCATCCGGTCGCAGAAGGCAATGTGCTGGCTCTTAAAACGGTTCACATTCTCCTGGCACACGGTCACGCCCTCGGCGCGGCCGATCTCCACCAGCTGCAAAAAGCGCGCAAAATACCGTTCCTCCGGAATGGGAATCTTTGGCTGGGCAACCGCCCCGTGGATCACCACAAATTGGGCGCCCAGCAGCGCTGCCGCATGGCAGGTTTCTTTATAAATATCAATGGTATCTTCAAATCGGCGCTGGTAATCGCCAAAAATGCAGCTGCTTTCCATAAAGCTGGAAAAGGGGTGCACGGACACCACCTGTGTGCCGCCGTCCTCAGCAATGGCGGCCAGTTGGCGCACAAAGGCCGGGCGCAGCTCCTGCCGGGCGTTAAAAAACACCTCGGCGTAGGGAAATCCCAGTTCCGTCACCTGCTGCAAAGCCCGCTCCGTCTCCAAAGGATAAAAGCAAGCGGTAGAAGCTCCGGCTTGCATCAGCCCACCAGCTTTTCAATGGCTGCCAGGCGGGTGCAAATGCACAGCAGCTCCGCTGCCAAGGCCATCTCCTCATTGGGCGGGAAAGAAGGTGCAATGCGAATGTTGCTGTCCTGTGGGTCAATGCCATAGGGATAAGTGGCACCCACACTGGTGAGAGTCACGCCGCCGGCCTTACACAGCTCGCCCACGCGCTTGGCGGTTCCGGGCAGCACATCCAGGCTGATAAAGTAACCGCCCTTGGGGGAGAACCAGTCAGCGATCCCCAGGCCGGTTAACTCCTTGTTCAGGCGATCCAGCACAATATCAAACTTAGGCTTCAAAATTGCCGCATGTTTCTTCATGTGGGCACGCACGCCGTCCGCATTCTTGAAGAATTCCACATGGCGGTGCTGGTTCATCTTGTCATAGCTGATGGTCTGCACCGTCAGGCGCTGACGGATCAGATCCAAATTTTTCTTGCTGGCCACCAGGCAGGACACGCCTGCGCCGGGGAAAGTGATCTTAGAGGTAGAGGCCACCTCAATGACCAAATCCTCATTGCCGTATTCCGGCAGCACATCAAAAATATTCAGCAGCTTATCGCCGTCCTCGTCCAGATCATGTACGCAATAGGCGTTGTCCCACACAATGCGGAAGTCCTCTGCTGCCGGACGAAGCGCCGCAATGCGGTGCACCACTGCATCGGAAAAAGTGATGCCGGTGGGGTTGGAGTACTTGGGCACACAGAACATACCCTTCACGCTGGGATCCTTCACCAGTTCTTCAATGGTGTCCATATCCGGACCGTCGGCGTTCATCGGTACATTCACCATTTGCAGCCCAAAATACTGGCACACGGTAAAGTGGCGATCATAGCCGGGCACCGGGCACAGGATCTTCACTTCCTTTTCCTGGCTCCAGGGTTTACCGCCGATGCCGTGGGTGTAGCACTGGCAGATAAAATCAAACATCAAAGTCAGACTCTCGTTGGGGCCGATGATCACATTCTCGACCGGCACCTCCAGCAGATCGGCAAACAATTGCTTACAGCTGACAATACCGTCCACAATGCCGTAGTTGCGCACATCCACGCCGCCGGACACATAGTCCTTCACATCATTCATACCCACGGACAGATCCAACTGCTCTTTGCAGGGCTTACCTCTGCTCATATCCAGTTGCAGTCCCTTGGCCTGAAATTCCTTGTACCGAGCCAGCAGGCTCTCCTGCTCCCGGAGCAATTCGTCTTTTGTCATCTCCTGATATGTTCTTGCCATACGAAAATACCTCGCAATCTAAAATTTCCGTTCATTATTTTACCACAAACGACTGCGCCTTGCAATTCTAAAGCCAACAAAAAAAGAGCGCCGCAGCACTCTTTTCTTATACGCATTGCCTATTTTTCGTTTGGATTTGCCGGTGCGTCCGCACCCTTTTTCTTTTTGGTGAATACCAAGAGCTTGGAGAACACATAGTTGAGGATCACCACCAGCACGGAGCAAACAATCTTAGCTACAAAGCCCTTGACCCCAAACAGATCCTGATCCAGCCCGATCTTAAACAGCAGCAATGGGCCGAACCACTCGATCACGCCGGTCGCCAGTCGAGAGGCCACAAAGGACACAAACTCCCGCGCCGCCACCTTGGGTACCCAGCTTTTGCTCTCAAACACCCACAGCTTGTTGGTGATAAAGGCAAAGATCACCGCAGCAATCCAGGCAATCACATTGCTTACCGTCATCTTCACATCGTCGCTGCCGGGGGCATGCACCAGCACCGCCTTCATCAGCAGACTGTACACCACCCAGTTCACACCTGTGGTGGCCACGCCGAAGATGAGATACATAATGATTTCTTTGTACTTGATAAATAATTCTTTAATCTTCTTCATAGGCACATTATACGCCATCCGATTCTATTTTGCAAGTTCAAAAAACCATTTTGTCTCCTCTAAAAACAAATAAGTGGGCACACCGGCAATGCTGCAGGTGTAGCGCAGTCCGGCGCCCCCGGAACGCAGAGACGCCGCCGGGCGAATATCCAGTACACGGTCCACATCCAGCCATTGCTCCTCCCACTCCATCTTCACCGGGCGAATATCGCCCTCCTCATTATACAGCGCCAGCACGCGCACATAGTTTTTCATCCTGCCTGTTCCTTTCCGATTAAAAATCCAACGGGGTGTATGGTATGGTCATCGTGGGGATTAAAGCGAGACAGCCCGGTATCCCCCAGCAAACTGGCCCGCTGAATACAGTAGTTGCCAAAGCGGCGCTTCAAATCATCCACCGTGCGCTCCAGCTTGGCTGCCCGCTCCCGCTGCTCCTGGGTATGGGCCAAATCAAACTGCACACAGGGTTCCAGCTCAAAGTCCGTCACCGACAATCCAATGCTGCGCAAGGGTGCGCCCCAGCGATAATTGGCACGGAACAACGCCATGGCCGCCTGCAAAATCTCCGTGCTCACATCAGTGGGGGCGGCCAGCTTGTGTCGCCGGGTAAAAGTTTGCAAATTCTTATCCCGCAAGGAGATGCACACCGTGCGCCCTTGCAGTCCCTGCTCCCGCATACGGCGGGCCACACTCTCTGCCAGCACGGTAAAGACCACCTTTACATCCGTATCATCCACCAGATCCCGGGGCGTGGTGGTGGAATTGCCCACACTCTTGACCGCCGCCTTGGCGTCCATGTGCTGCACCGGCGAAGTGTCCTCCCCCCGGGCAAAGGCACGGAGCATCAGCCCGTTCTTGCCCAGCAGACCTTGCAAAAAATCCGACCGAGCCGCCGCCAACTCGCCGATGGTATAAACGCCGTAAGCGTTCAGCTTGCGAGTGGTGGCCGGGCCGACGCACAAAAGATCACTGCACGGCAGGGGCCACACCACCCGGTGGTAGTTTTCCCGGCTGATAACCGTCACCGCGTCCGGTTTTTTATAATCTGAACCCAATTTGGCAAAGATCTTGTTAAAGCTGACCCCCACGCTGACGGTAATGCCCAGTTCCGCCTTTACCCGACGGCGAATTTCCTGGGCGATCTGTTCCCCGGTGCGATCATCGCCGGTCACATCCAGCCAGTTCTCGTCCAGCCCGAAAGGTTCAATATAGTCGCTGTAATCCTCATAGATCCGCCGTGCCATCTTGGAAAAGCGCATATACAGCGGGAAGTTCGGCGGCACCACCACCAACTGCGGGCACTTTTGCCGCGCTTGCCACAGCGGCTCCCCCGCCACCAAGCCGTAGCGGGAGGCAATCTCGTTTTTCGTCAGGATAATTCCGTGGCGGCTCTCTGTGCTGCCGCCCACCGCCACCGGCTTGTCTCGCAGCTCCGGGCGGTGCAGGCACTCCACCGAGGCATAAAACTTATTGCAGTCCACATGCAAAACGGTGCGCTCCATTCCCTACGGCTCCTTTCCTTGTTGTCGAACATTTGTTCTACGACATAGCATACACCGATTTTGACTGTTTGTCAAGAGCCGGGGCGGCAAAAAATGCAGGTAGATTTTGCCTTGACGGTAGGTGCTTTTTCTTATATACTAATGGGTAGAATTGAGGTGCGACTATGCCGTTTTACGATATTGCCGGGCTGGTGGTGGAGATCAAGCACCCCACCGGCAGAACAGAAAAGCAAGCCCGTCCCTACCTGTGCAAGGACCAAGAGGGGCAGACGGCGGACATTACCATTGATGTGACGGAGCAGCGGGTAACGGACGCTATGGCCGAGCACCCGGAGATGAACCGGGACGACTGGTACTATATGCTCACCGGCTCGGATTTTTACACCCAGCTGCTGAAGTTCCGGGGTATTTTGCTCCACTCCAGCTGCGTGGTGGTGGACGGCGTGGCTTACGCTTTTTCCGCAGACAGCGGCACCGGCAAATCCACCCACACCGCCCTGTGGCTCAAGCACTTTGGCAACCGGGCGTATATGCTCAATGACGACAAACCGGCCATTCGCCTGGTAGGCGACCGGGTGTATGCCTGCGGCACCCCCTGGAGCGGCAAATATGATTACTCCACCCCGGGCATGGTTCCCCTGGCGGGCATTTGCTTCCTGGAGCGGGCGGAAGAGAATTTTATCCACCCGGCAGACACTAAAAAGGCAGTGTTCAACATTTTCTCCCAAACAGTGCGCAAACTGGGGCCTAACGCTATGGAGCGACTGTTTGATATGCTGGAGACCATCTTTGCCAAGGTGCCCCTGTACGAACTGGGCTGCAACATCAGCGATGACGCGGTGCGCACCTCTTACAACGCCATGAAGCCGAAAGGTCAAAGCGAAAAGTAAATACAAGCGAAAAAAGAAAGGCAGTTACCCAAAAACGGGTAACTGTCTTTTGTTATCTATGGTGTTATTCCGCTGTGTCCTGCGGCAGGGCGTTCTTCGGCTGCGGCAAATACACCCGAGCCTTAAACAAATCGCCGTCAATGAGTAGTTCTAACTTCCCTTGCTGGGCGCTGCACAGCTCCTGGGCAATGCTTAGACCCAGACCGTTGCCCTCCTTGGTGCGGGAAGCGTCGCCCCGCACAAACCGCTGGGTCAGCTCCTGAGGTGAAATATTCAGCGGTTGGGCAGAGATATTCTTGATCTCAAACACGCCAAAATCCCCTTGCTTATACACACGCACATACACCCGGGAGTCCGCGGCAGAATACTTCTTGGCATTTTGCAACAGATTTTCCAACACTCGGTAGGTTTTGGAACCGTCGGCAAACGCCTGTACCCGAGGCAAATCCGGATCCAGCACCAGTTGCAGCCGGTTCTCCTCAAATTCCTTTTGGTACTCCCCGATAGCCTGGGCGGTCAGTTCGCCCAGATCCAGCACCATAGGGTGCAGGGTGATGTTGCCGGAGGACAGCTTGGACGCCTCAATCAAATCCTCTACAAGCCGTGCCAGCTTGGTGCTCTTTTCCGTCAGCACAGCCATATATTCTTTGGCCTTTTCGTCCGACTGGGGGCACTTGGACAGCAAATCCGTATAAGTAATAATGGAGGTAATCGGGGTCTTTAAGTCGTGGGACACATTGGTGATCAACTCCGTTTTCAGCCGTTCGTCCCGCACTGCCTGGTCCACGGCATTGTGCAGTTCCTGATTGGTATAACGCAGGCTGCCGGCCATGGCGGCCAGTGCCGGGTGGAGATGTGCCGCCTCCACATCCGTGCGGTTGGCTGCGGCCTCAATCACCCTATCCAACTGGAACAAAAAGCGCAGCGCATAGCCCACGCAAAAGCCGTTAAAGGCTAAGAATACCAAAGCGCAAGGCACGCTGATGGGTGCATACTCCAAGCACGCGCCAAACAGTCCCGCCAATACAATATTGATCAGCAGATAGCCTACGGCGCAAAAGACCATATTGCGCTTAAAGTGCCGCGGGGTATAGGCCAGCCCCCGGATCAAACGCCGATTAAACCGGTGCAGTTTGCACAACAGACGCCAAATTCCCAAGCAAATATAATACAGCAGCGTGCCCTTGTACAGGTGTTTCTTAGACTTGCAAAGGCGCACAAAAGACAGGGTCAACTCTGCATACAACCCCCAGGCCACCGCGCCCAAAGCGCCGCAGGCCGCTAAGAACAGTCCGCCGTAATACAGGGTGCTGAGCTGATAGCCATAAACATGGAACAGGTCGGTAAACAAGCCCTCGAACAGTAAGTAACCCAGTCCCAAAACAGCAGCTGCGATGATCGCCGTGTGCAATTCCAAGGGAATATAATCCATCCACAGCAGGCGCACGCCGTCCGTACCGGCACGGCGCCCGCAGCCCAGGCACGCCAACACCAAAAAGGCAAGGGCCAGCACCGCCAGGCAAACAGCCGCCACGGTCATTGCCACGGTATTCACATTTTGCATACGGGTGCACAAGGCATTCAATTTCACAAAGTCCGGAAGCGTATCGTTGCCGCCGGCCACAGTGGGGTCTATGCCCACATAAATGCTCATATCCCCGTCCATTAGGTACTGTGCAGCGTCCGATCTGGCATTGTCGGCACCGTAATCCGTGCCCCGCAGGTTCTCCCCTGCTTTGGTCTTGGAATAGTACACCGGCGCGTTTTTCAGCATAGCCGGCGTTTGACCCTTGGGCAACTGGCTGACCACCTGACCGGTGATATTGTCCTTGGCATAGAATTGCAGACATTGCAGTTCCTGCAAATCCCGGCGCATCTCCTGCTGCCTCGCGGCAGAATATTGATACGGCTCCACCACCGCTTTGTCATAGAGCTTTTTAATGTGGGTCTCTGCCGATTTGATCGTCTCGCCCAAGGTCAGGTCATCATCATACATATCCGCCGATACCGTTTTGCCATCCACCGTAAAATCGAATGTGTAATCGCGGATTAGGTCGTCCGGATCATCCTGCATGTCGCTATCATTGTAATACTCCACGCCGTCGGAACTGCGCAGCCAATTCGCCAGCTGCAAATAGGGCAGATAATCCTCCCCTGCCCGGGTGCCGTTGACAATCTGTTGCAGATCCCGAATCAGCCCCGGTGCGTCCCGATCCTCTGCCACCACTTTCTTGATGGTCTTGGCGGGCACTTTATAGTTGGGTATATCCTTGCCGATATTTGTAATATTCTGATTTTTCAGCCCGGCATAGAACACCAGCGTTTTGCGAATGGCCGTGGCCTGGTCCTTCTTATACTGCTCCAGTGCGGCCGCCACGCTGTCCGCCTTGGCTTTCTTAAGCGCAGCCACCTTTTGTTGCAGCTGCTTTTGCCCCGCCAGGAGCGCGATCTCATTGACGATTACATCCAGCTCCGCTTTGAAAATCGTAGTCTGTACCAGACTTCCCTTTTTTGCTACGGACGGATCGGTAAATGCGTCGTCACCATACAGACCGCTGACCCGCATCACGGCGCTCAGCAGTGCCACCGAGCTAAAGGCCAGCACCATAGAGAGCACCACGCACAGCGCCTTAAAGCCGCTGCTTTCTCTAACACTTTTCCACTTTGTATCCAAGTCCATACACCACCTTTAAGTATTTGGGCTCCTTGGGGTTGATCTCAATCTTTTCACGAATATTGCGAATGTGCACCGTCACAGTCTTTTCCGTGCCGTAGGCCGGTTCGTTCCACACCGCTTCATAGATTTGGGCACTGGAGAGCACACGACCTATATTGTGCATCAGATATTCCAATATCTTATACTCCCGGGCAGTCAGCCGTACCGGGTCGCCGTCTACCGTCACTTCCTTGGTGTCCGTGTCCAGCACCAGACCGCCGGTGACCAGCTGGCTCTCCCGCACCTCCAGGCTGCCAAGACGCACATAGCGACGGATTTGGCTCTTAACCCGAGCGGTCAACTCCAGCGGGTTGAAGGGCTTGGTCACATAATCATCGGCGCCAAAGCCCAGACCGGCGATCTTGTCCGTGTCCTCGCTTTTGGCCGACAGCAGAATAATGGGAAAGTTGTACTTCTCCCGCAGCTTTAATGTGGTTTTCAGTCCGTCTAGCCGAGGCATCATAATGTCCAGCACCATACAGTGGATCTCCTCCCCCTGTACTTGCTCCAGCGCCTCCAGCCCGTCCCGGGCACACAGCACCCGATAGCCCTCCTGGCTAAGATAAATGCGCAGAGACTCTAAGATCGCCGCATCATCATCGCACACCAATACCGTAAACATTGCTCTCATCTCCCTCAAGTGATACAAAGTGCTTGCTCCATTGTACCACAAAAATCCCCAACGGAAAACCCGTTGTACAAATTTAACCACACATTCTTAAAAGCAACGCAAAGGAAATCTAAAGAACCGGTAAAGTTTGGTCGGCAAAACAAAAAGCTGCCGCAGCATAAGCACTGCGACAGTCTTTATATCTTTATTGCTTAGAAACAGCTTGAGCGGAGGGATCGTAAGGGTCGCCGGTATGGGGCTGTTCTTTCTTAGGCCGGTCGTTGGGCACAGGGTTTTTGTTTTGCCCTGCCGTAGGGCCTTTGCGCTTTTCCACATCGCCGCCCTCTTTCAGGTGCTTGATGTAGGCGGTGTAGTCATCGTTCCACCCGGCGTAGGCCGTATTTTGCCGCTTATCCTCCAGCTGCACATGGTCCTTAATGTACTGCCCCACATAGAGCGATACTTTTTTGGCGCCGTAGCAGTTCAGGTGGTTGCCGGCGTCCCGGCTGTCCGTTTTCCAGCTAAAGCCGATCTCCTTGCGTTTCAGATCCATATCCAGGAACGGAATGCCGTTTTTCTTGGCATAATCATTCACCGCATTGTGGCGGGCATAGGTCCAGGTGGTTTGGGACGGCACCTGCACCAAAATCAACTGGGCGCCGTTCTTTTTGCACAGCGCATTCAGCTCGTCCAGTTTGCGCACAAACAGCGGATTGATCTGGTCTCGCTTTTTGGTCTTTTTGATATATTCCTTGCCCCGATACGGCACCTTGGCACCGGACACAAACTGCCCCTTGGAGGCAAAGCGGGCAGAGTAGGACTTGCGCTTAACCGCCGTCTTGGGGTCAAACTGCTTCCACCGATCGTGGTACTCCAGCACGCTGAACTGGTTGAGTATCTGCTTACGCATATCCCGGGCAATCACTTGAACAGAGTTGGAGTTGGTATACAGCTGATCCGTTTCCAGGATCACCACCTTGGGCTTTTGGGTTTTTAGGCACTCCTCCACCGCGCGAACAGATTCGCCGATCAGCTGCTTACCGGTACCGCTGATATAAGAGGTAAAGCCGTAGTTTTTCCACATTTCCATAGGCGAAAAGCCGCTGTAAGCATCACTGTTGCCTACAATAAACACATCCAGCGTGTCCTTCTCCAGCGACAGATAGCCGCTGGCGTTGGGGTTCACGAACCCGGCTGCGTCATCATTGTTCTTCGGCTCCAACAGAAAGGAAACACCGTAGAGCAAAAGCAGCAAAATCAAAATAAAGGACACCAGGCGGGTGCAATTTTTCAATATCAACTTGGTCTTTGCAGTCATCATGCACCCCTCCTTAGAATTGACCGTAAATAGGCGCTACCGTCTCATAGCCGGTACCGTAAGCGCCAAAGACAATCACACCGATAATCAGCGCCAAGAACACCGCATACCGCAGCACCACCGGACGGCGAGCCAGCTCCGAGCGAATGGTGTGGCCCTTCTCTTGCAGCACCTCTACAATGCCTACCACCAGCACGCCAATGCCCATAATCAGGAAATCCTGCCAGTCGTTGCCTAAAGAAAGCACTGTGCCGTTGGTTAAGCAAGCGCCGTCAAAATCCGTAAAGATACGCGCCAGACTCTGGCCCCACTGGGTAATCGTGTGGCAGCGGAACAACATCATGCCCACATTGACGATCAGAAAAGTACGCACCATCTGGAACAGAGCAAAGCCCTTACTCTCCGGCGCAATATGCAGTGCGTGCAGCAGCTTGTCCGATACCGGGCGCAGGTACATACCGATCATCATTAAGATGTAATAATACAGCCCGTAGAGCACATACTTCCAACTGGCGCCGTGCCAAATACCGTTAAAGAACCACACACAAAACAGCGCAAAGGTCATGGGCACCAGGTTGGCAAAATAATCGTTTAATTTCTTTCTGGTATGCTTACTTAAATTCATCAGCCCCTTGGACAGGGACACAGAGAAGAACACATACTCCTTGATCCACGCGCCCAGGGTAATGTGCCACCGCTGCCAAAATTCGTTGATGGTTTTGGAGAAAATAGGGCGACGGAAGTTCTCTTGCATCTCCACCCCAAACAGCTGGCCGGTGGCGCACACAATATCCATACAGCCGGAGAATTCGCAGTAGATCTGCACAGTATAAAGCAGGGTGCCCAGCAGCACCATAGACCCGGCCTGGTCGCCGTTGTCAAACACACCGGTAACAAACAGGTTGGCCCGGTCGGCAATGACCATCTTCTTAAACATACCCCAAAAGATGCGCATCACCGCTTGGGCGTCTCGCTCAAAGTCAAAGCTGTGGCCCTCCACCAACCGGGGCATCATGATCTCATACTTGCCGATAGGACCCTCCGTCATTTGGGGGAAAAAGCTGAGAAACAGCGCCAGTTTGAAGAAGTTACGCTCCGGCTTGTACTTACCTCTGTACACATCCACCACATAGCTGACCGCACACAGGGTATAGTAAGAAATACCCAGGGGCAGCAGAATTTGCACCGGCTGATAGGCGCTCTTGCTGCCAAACAGCCCGGCAATGCCGTAGGCGCTCTCTCCCAGGAAATTTACATATTTTAAGGCTATTAACAACCCAAAGACGCCCAGTACCGCCACGGTGACCACCGCGCGCTTCTTGGCGTCATATTTTTTGCGAATTTGTTTCTTTTCCTCTTTGTCAGCAGCTGCCTTGCGCCGGGCTTTGCCCTGATCATTCAGGTGGCCCAGCAGCAGCCCGCCGCCGTATACGATCAGGATGGCCGCCACCAGCCACAGCGTGCGCAGCCCCGCTGCCATCACATAGTAAACGGCGCTGGCACCCAGCAACACGCACCATTTGGCCCGCTTGGGCACAATGGTATAAATCAGGAGGCTGATCCCTACAAAGAGAAAGTAAGTAACAGATGTAAATGACATAACTTGCTTCCCTTATGTATAATTTTTATTCGTCCTGCAATTTTTCAATCATCTGCCACATCGCCTGGGCGGACTGAAAGTTCTCCGGCACGATCATCAGCGGGGTAATCTCCACATCAAATTCGTCGCTGAGTTTTGCCACCAGCGCCATAATCGCCAGGGAGTCAAACACCTTGTCATCGATCAAGTGCTTCTCAGACTTAAAGTCTACGCCGGGTTTCATTTCTTCCAAGATTTCAAGCAATTCTTCCATTTTTAGTTCTCCTTTTTCATTATATATAAATTTTTGAATGGACTTTAGTCAGCCTTGTTAAAGTATGCGGCAGCCAGCGCCTTTCGGTCGGTTTTGCCGTTTTGATTGTAAGGGATGGTCTTGGCCTGAATGACCTTGGCCGGCAGCATATAGGCGGGCAGCGCTGCCTGCAATGCCTGCCGCACGGTCTCCTGCTCCGCCTTAGCACCTACATAGATCAAAATCAGCTGATCCGCCGCCTGGTCGTACAGGCACACGGACACATCCACCCCCGGCTGGGCCGTGGCAGCCGCCTCAATCTCGCCCAGTTCGATCCGGTAGCCCATGTGCTTAATTTGGAAGTCTCGGCGGGAGAGATAAATCAGCTCGCCCCGTTCATTCCACCGCACCAGATCGCCGGTTTTATACACCCGCTCCGGATAGTGACTTTGCAGCGGATTTTGCACAAAGGCAGCCGCCGTTTTGTCCGGGTCGTTATAGTAGCCCATAGCCAGGAACGAACCTCTGGCGTACAGTTCGCCCTCCTCGCCGATTCCGGCCAACCGCCCGTCCTCGGTAACCACAAAGCTGTCGCAATTGTCACAGGCAATACCGATGGGCACGCTCTCCGTGTCTTTGATCTCCCGATCCACAATGTAGTAGGTGCAAATATCCGTGGTTTCCGTCGGGCCAAACAGGTTGGCAAACAGGGCGTTCGGATACTTGCTGCGCCAGTAATTCAGCTGCTTGGCAGGCATGACCTCACCGGCAAACAGCACCTTTTCAATATGCTCCGCCATCATAAAGTCCAGCACCTTTAAGTTGGCCACAATGGACAGGGCGGAGGGCACCCAATAAATGGTGTTTACCTGCCGCTCATTCAGGTAGCGGATCAGCAGAGCCGGGAAGGAGAAATACGACTTGGGAATCACATGTAACTGCGCCCCGGTACGAATCGTAGCGTAAATATCCGTCACCGACATACTAAAATAAAAGGGCGTTTGGTTGCCAAAAATCGTCTTTTCGCTGATGCCAAAGGTATCGGCCGCCCAAGCGGAATACGCCAGCACGCTGCGATGGTTCACCACCACGCCCTTGGGGTTGCCGGTGGAGCCGGAGGTAAAAATGGCATAGGCCGGATCCGTATCGATCATACGGCGACGCACCGTTTGCAAAAGCTCCGGCTGTGCCTGACCGGCCGCCAGCGCTTCTGCGCTATACACCTTGCCGTCATAATCCAGTCCGGCCGGGTCATCCTTGTGGGCCTCGTCACAGATCAGTACCGTAGGCTGCAAGGTGCGCAAAATCTTATTCACCCGCTCGGCGGGCATTTCCGGATCCAGCACCACATAGAAGTTGCCGCTGTACAGCACCCCCATCAGGGTCACCAAACAGGGTGCGCCCCGCTCCATCAGCACCGCCACCGGGCAATTTCGATCTCCATTAGCGGCCAGCGCACTGCCCACGGATTCGGCAATGTTCACCACCGTTTGGTAGTCATAGCTGCACTGCTGATCTGCAAAGGCGGTCTGCCTTGGCAAACGTGCCGCAGTGCGTTCCAGTAATTCAAGTACATTTTTCATTTTATTCACCTACTTAACAAATCGTCTTGCCATTATTCAATCATAAAAACCTAAAAAGAAACGCAACAAAATCTAAAGATATGCGAAAGATTCGCCGTTCTTACCGTATTATGGTGCGTAGTACAGTTCATTGATACAATAATACACGGATCGACCCGGAAAGTCAATCTATTTTTATAAAATGACAATATTGTCACAAAAGGTCAAAGTTCGTCACAAAAAGTATCACAATTCGTGATAATTACAAATGTCGTTCAGCGGATTTTGTACAATAGCTATACTGAGTACCAAGGAGGGAATTTGCCGTGCGGCTAAAGGATTTACGAGAGGACCGGGACGAAACGCAGCGGCAAATGGCAGCCTTGCTGAATGTGGGTCAAAGCACCTATTCCATGTATGAAAACGGCCAGCGTGAGATTCCCCTGGCAGCCCTTTGCAAACTGGCAGACCACTATGATGTGACCCTGGATTACCTGGTGGGCCGCAGCGACGCACCGGGTAAGTAATCGTCTTTACAAATGCCACATTTTCTTGTATAATATACAGTAGAACACAAAAGCGTGTTCTCCGCAAATGCGGAGGCACGCCTTTTTTGCTTTTAGGGTCAGGAGGGATATGAATGGAAATCAGCAGGGATGGGCACCGAGCCCGTATGCGTGCCGCTTATCTGCAAGGCGGCGGCGACGCTATGCCGGACCACCAGTTGCTGGAATTGCTACTGTCCATCAGCATTCCCCGCAAAGATGTAAAGCCCATTGCCTATGCGCTCATTAACCGCTTTGGCTCGCTGGAGCATGTGTTTGCCGCCGGCGCAGCAGATCTGCAACAAGTGCCGGGCGTCGGCGAACAGACCGCCGTACAAATTCTGCTGGTACGGGACCTGAACCGGCGGATCCGTCAGAATCAAAACAAACCGGTCAAGCACCTGACAGATGCCACCCAGTCCTGCGCCTACTTTGCCAATCTGTTACGGGACAAAACCGCCGAGCAGGTGTACTTGGTCACCCTGGACGGCAGTGCCAAAATCTTGCAAACCCACGCCGTAGGCAGCGGCAGCGTCAACCTGGCCGCTGTGGATCAGCGCACTTTGATGGAACATATTCTGCGAGACAACGCCAGCGCCGTTATGCTGGCGCACAATCATCCCGGCGGCAAGGCCCAGCCCTCTGCTCAGGATCTGGAATTCACCATTCGTTTGCTTTCCATTCTGCGTTCCATTCATGTGCAGCTGCTGGATCATATTATCGTCAGTCCTACCGACACCTACTCCATGCGCAGCGACCCGGAGTACGGCAGCTTCTTCACCGTCAAATAACGCAATGTACAAAAGGAACCGCAATTTAGTACTGTAATATATCTTTTTGGGCAAAAAGATAGCCGAGCAGTTTCACACTGCTCGGCTTCTTTGCTAGATCAGAACGGTTGAAATAGGGACAATACGAATAATGTCGCCGTTTTCGTCTTTGATGCCGACGGAAAGCTGTCTGTAACGCAATCCGTCATCCACTAAAATGGCTTCGATCACTACACAATCCGCAGTTTCGGCTAAATCCCGCGTCTCTTCTACTACCATTTTCACTCCTCCTCTCAGCTATTATGCTACAAAAGAGTAATATTTGTCAATACCGACCACTAACTTTTTTGAAAAAATGCAATTATCAGCCAAAATCCGTCATCATACAACGGAACAACAATAATTAATATGCATATTCAGCGGCAGGCGTGCGCACACCCGGCTCTGTTCTCTGCTGTTTTCCATCTCGGCATTGTGTTTTGTCATTGCTGACTCCTTTCCCAAACCGTACGCTGCCGGTTCGTTAAATGATATATCCCACAGGCATAGCCTGAAAATGGGTATAAAAAGAGCAGGGCTGCATTGCAGCTCTGCTCACTTTGGGTTATTTATTGCTTTTCTTGGAGTGCTTTGTACTTCTCTTGTATCTCAAAATATCGGCGTTTCAGTTCGGCTTCTAAAGCTTTCATTTCCGGCGTGTTGCAGTGTCTATAACGGCTTCCTTCCGGGAATGTGTTTCTCCACTCCTTGAGAATTGCTTCACTACGCTGCGAATAATACTTGCCGAGAGCTGAAGGCTCCTCTTTTTTCGACTGTTCAAGATCTATCTTTTCCATCGGGTGTACACTCCTTTTCCTAAAATGCGGCAAGTTTCCTCAATCAGTATGTGTTTGGCATACTCTTCATAATCAGATAAGTCCAATCCATAATCTTTCATGACATAAGGTACATTGCTCTTGGCTTCCTCTCTCGCCTGTTCCCACTGTTTCTCCGTGACACCGTTCAATGCCTACAAATTGTCACAAGTGCAAAACAGAGAAAAGCAAAAAAAGAAAGCCCCGAATTTCGCGCAATCACGCGCCATTCGGGGCTTTTTTGGCGGAGAGCAAGGGATTCGAACCCTCGAACACCCGTTTAGATGTTACACGATTTCCAATCGTGCTCCTTCGGCCAGCTCGGACAACTCTCCATATACAGCGGGCGCAAGGTGCGTCCGCTTATTCACTTTTAATCCAAGACCTGGTAGTAAGAGGAGAACTGATTCAGCTTTTCCTCAAACTTATCCTTGGACTGCTGCTTCGGGGTGGGGATGGGATAATGGCCGGTGAAGCAACCGTCGCAAAAATCAAATCCGGACTCCTTCGCAAGTTCGTGAGTAGATTTTACACTAAGATACCCCAAGCTGTCAACCCCTAATTGGCAAGAAATTTCAGAAATTTCGTGAAATTTGCATGCAATCAGGTTCTCTTCGCTATCAATGTCCGTTCCAAAGAAGCAAGGATGCCGAAACGGAGGGGCAGAAACCCGCATATGCACCTCGGTGGCGCCGGCCTCTCGCAGCAGGCTGACAATCCGAGCGCTGGTGGTGCCGCGAACGATAGAGTCGTCGATCATCACCACCCGCTTGCCCTTGATATTCTCTCGCAGCACATTTAGCTTGATCTTCACCGCGTCCTCACGCTGACCTTGGGTAGGCTGAATGAAGCTGCGGCCGATGTAGCGGTTCTTGATAAATCCAATGCCGTAAGGAATGCCGCTCTCCTGGGCATAGCCCAAGGCGGCGTCCAGGCCGCTGTCCGGCACGCCGATGACAATATCCGCGTCTACCGGGTGTTCCTTCGCCAGGTACGCACCGGCCCGCATTCTGGCGTGCTGCACAGACACGCCCTCAATCACACTGTCCGGCCGAGCAAAATAGATGTACTCAAACACACAAATATGGCGTGGTCCGCCGCAATGGGTGGTAATGGAGCGCACGCCATCCTTGCTGATCACAACGATCTCGCCGGGCGCAATATCCCGCACAAAGTGGGCGCCGATAGAATCCAGCGCACAACTCTCCGACGCCACCACATAAGCATCGTCCGCAGTCTTACCCAGGCAAAGAGGCCGAAAGCCATTGGGGTCGCGAAACGCAATGAGTTTGGTGGCAGTCATCACCACGCAAGAGAATGCCCCTTGCAGCCGGGGAATGATTTTTTCAATCGCCTCTTCCGTGCTCTTGCTGTGCAGGCGCTCCTCTACAATAGAATAGGCAATGGACTCGGTGTCCGATGTGCCGTGAAAAATGGCGCCCCTCAGCTCAAACTGGCGGCGCAGCTCCGGGGCGTTTACCAAATTGCCGTTATGTGCCACCGCCAAATTACCCTTAATATGACGAATGACCAGGGGCTGAATATTGTTGGCGTTTTTGCCGCCGGTGGTGGAGTAGCGCACATGACCGATGGCCATATTACCTGTACCTAGGGCAGCCAGCTGCTCCTTGCTGAACACATCCGGCACCAGTCCGTCGCCCCGATGGTGGCGAAACACGCCGTCGTCATTCACGGCAATGCCGCAACTCTCCTGTCCTCTGTGCTGCAAGGCAAACAGAGCCAGGTACGCCGTCTGGGCCACCGTGGTGGTCTGATTTTCAAATATGCCGAAAACACCGCATTCCTCGTGCAAACTATCGAACATCGCTCTCTCCTATCCCGTGTGGTTGTCGCTCTTTTCTCTATTATAATACCATTAGTTGGGCGTGTAAAGGTTTGCGTAAGGTCTGGAGGTGGCGGGAGCCAACTTTTTGAACGGTTTTTTCATGATCTCGTCCATGGAAACGCCAAAATATTTGCAGTATTTCTTCAAATACCCCTCCAATTCCTGCCGGTCCGCGTCCGTTAAGGCCGTCACTTTAATGTTAGGGCTGATGTTCTCCTTGGGGAAGCTGCCCCGCACAAAGATCTTGCCCCCGTGCATACCGGAGGCGCAGTGGGTGCCAAACAGCTTTTCGCCTCGCTTCATACCCAGCCCCAGCAGCACAATGGTGCCCCCGGCCATATACTCGCCCAAGAAGGAACCGGCATTGCGACCGATCACCAGCACCGGCTTCATCTGTTCAAACTCCTTCATGTGGATCCCGCCGCGGCAGGCCACATTGGTCTCTACAAAAATCTGGCCGTCCCGCATACCATAGCCCATAGCGTCGCCGGCGTGGCCGTGAATGACAATCTCGCCGCCATTCATAGTGTTGCCCACTGCATCCTGGCAGTTGCCAAACACCTCCACCTTGCCACCATTTAAGTAGCAAGCCATATCATTGCCCGGGGTGCCGTGCACCTGAATGGTTTTGCCTGCGTCCAGGGCGCAGCCGATATAGCGCTGACCGTTCACCGCCGTGATCGTTACCTTTTTCTTGGTGCGCAGCTCCTGCTTAATTTTGTCGTTCAGCTCTGCATACTTGCACAGTCCTGCCTCAATACTCACAGCTGCACGCCTCCTCTCAACTTGGTGATCCGGGTCTCCTTGGGAAACCAGAACAGATTGGGACTATCCATCAAATCTCCTTGCAAACCCTCCAACGGCACACCGCCGGAGATCAAAGATGTATAGATTCCGGCGTTCTCGCTGGCGTTGATGAGCACATAGCCCACCAGCTTACCATCCCGGAACACCAGGCGCTTGTAGCTATCATCTGCGGCAGCCACACGGTCCGTATAGCCGTCTCCCTTAGCGTTGATCAGCCCGCAGGTGCAAATGCGCAGACCGTAAAAATCAATAGCGTTCACCGCATAGGTACCGCCGACGGTCAGATCGCCGCCGGCCATTTGGCTGCCTGCGGCACGCCCTTGCGCCACTGCATTGGGCCACAGAGCCAAGATTTTCTTACTGCCGTCCAACATGTCCACAGACACGGCGCAATCCCCGGCGGCGTAAATATCCGGGTCCGAGGTCTGCATGGTGGCCGGATCGGTGATAATCCCCCGCTCCACTGTCAGACCCGCCGCCTCAGCCAGTGCTGTGGCCGGACGCACGCCCACTGCCACCACCAGCAGATCGCAGGGCAGTTCCTTGCCGTTTTGCAGCACCACCCGCTGCACCGTCTTACCGCTGCACTTGGCCCGGGTCACCGTTTGACCCAGGTGGAAGCGCAGACCGTGGTGCTCTAAATGGCGGCGCACCAGCTTGGCGCTCTTTTCATCTAAAATAGAGGGCAATACCCGACCGGACAGCTCCACCACATCTACGCTTTTGCAAATTTTGCTCAAGCCTTCGGCGGCCTTCATACCGATCAGCCCGGCACCGATCACCACGGCGCGAGTGTTCGCACTTGCCAGATCGTGCACAGTCTGGGCGTCTGCCGCGGTCAAAAAGCCGCACACATTGCGCTTGCCGCTTACATTCTGCATCGGCGGCACAAAGGGCACGGAGCCGGTGCACAGGCACAGCTTATCATAGCTATACGCCTTGCGCCCGCACTTAACAGTCTTTTTCGCCCGATCAATGGCGGTCACTTCTACGCCGGTGACGATCTCTATTTTTTGCTCTTTATAGTAAGCCGGGGTGCGCAAGCGCATTTGACCCCGCCGCACCAGGCCTTTTAAGTAATAACTGATAGACGGACGAGAGTACGGCAGATCCGTCTCCCGAGTCAGCAGGGTAACCGCGCCTGCCGGGTCCGTCTTGCGAATTTGCTCCGCCGCAGCCAGTCCGGCGGCAGAGGCACCGATGATCACATACTTCACTTGGCAGCACCTCCCGCTTCTACCCAAACCAAGGCTCGATTGGGGCAACCCTTGACGCACGCCGGTTCTTCCCCGCCGCACAGGTCGCACTTGTAGGCAATATTGCCGGGCTGAATACACCCGATGGGGCACACCGCCAGGCAGGTCATACAACCGATACACTTGTCCGGGTCTACGGACACAATGCCGGTCTTTTTGTCTTTGTGCATAGCGCCGGTAATGCATGCCTTCACACAGGCCGGGTCATCGCAATGACGGCAGTTCACCGCCACGGAGGCTACACGGTCGCCGTACACCTTTACCCGGCTGATGGGCGCCGGATCCTCATATTTATTGGCTGTCAGCACATCGCCGGAAGCTGAATGTGCCGTTTTGCAATAGACTTCACACAGGTGGCAGTTGACGCAAAGCTCCTCTCGTGCAAATACTTTTTTCATCTCACTGTCCTCCTTATTCCCCGGCGTGCTTAATGCCCAAAATTTGCAGTTCCCGATCAGACAGACCAATACCACGGAGCATCAGTCTGTTGCCGCGCAGGGAGTCTACGGAGTTGATGCCCATGCCGCCCATGATCTCTTTCATCTCATGGTTCCAGGCGGAGAGCAGGTTTTCCACCCGCTGATGGGCGATCTCCGGATTCAGTCGCCGGGTCAGATCCGGACGCTGGGTGGCAATGCCCCAGTTGCACTTACCGGTGTTGCAGGTTTGGCACATATGGCAGCCCATGGCGATCAGCGGCGCAGAGGCGATATACACCGCATCCGCACCCAGAGCAATCGCCTTGATCACATCAGAGGAACAGCGGAAAGAACCGGCAGCCACCAAAGACACGGTGGAACGAATGCCCTCGTCCCGCAGCCGCTGGTCCGCAGCTGCCAGCGCCAGCTCAATGGGAATACCCACATTGTCGCGTATGCGGGTGGGCGCTGCGCCGGTGCCGCCGCGAAAGCCGTCGATGACCACAATATCCGCACCGGCACGAGCCACGCCGGAGGCGATGGCCGCAATGTTATGTACCGCTGCAATCTTAACGGAAATGGGCTTTTTGTTATCCGTGGCCTGCTTCAGCGACCAGATCAGCTGGCGCAGGTCCTCAATGGAATAAATATCATGATGCGGAGCAGGTGAAATGGCGTCCGATCCCACCGGGATCATACGCGCATTGCTGACCTCCACATTCACCTTTTCACCGGGAAGATGGCCGCCGATCCCCGGCTTGGCCCCCTGGCCGATCTTAATTTCTACAAACTTGGAGTTATTCAAATAATCCTTATGCACACCGAAGCGGCCGGAGGCCACCTGTACCACAGCACAGTCGCCGTAAGACGCCAGGTCCGGGTGCAAACCGCCTTCACCGGTATTAAACAGCGTGCCCATATTCTTGGCAGCCATGGCCAGAGATTTTTGGGCATTCAGGCTGATGGAGCCAAAGCTCATGGCAGAGAACATAATGGGCGTCTCCAACATCACCTGAGGCGGCATTTTGGTCACGGACTTGCCCTTGCGCTCCACTTGCAGCCGATCCGGTTTACGACCCAAAATGGTGCGGATTTCCATCGGCTCCCGCAAAGGGTCAATAGAGGGGTTGGTCACCTGGGAGGCATTGAGCAAAATTTTGTCCCAATAAATGGGATACGGCTGCGGGTTGCCCATAGCGGACAGCAGCACGCCGCCGGTATTTGCCTGGCGGCAGATCTCTTGCTGATAGCGTGGGGTCCAGTTGGCATTGTCCCGATAGTCGCACACATACTTTTCAATCCGAAGGGCACCGGTGGGGCACAGATCCACGCACCGATGGCAGGCCACGCAATCCTGAGAATGGGACACCACGGTTTTGCCGTCCGATCCAAAGCTATGGCACTCGTTGGAGCACTGACGCACACAACAACCGCAATCAATACAAAGCTCCCGATCCCGCACAATGGTAAACCGGCGGGGAATATAATTAATCATCGTCTTCCTCCTTTGCCAGTTCCAGTGGGATAAATACCGGCTCCGCACCGCTGACGGACCACACTTTTTCCGGGTGGGGGCAGATCACACGAATGGCGGACTCCTCTGAAGCAAAATACGCCCGATTGCCCTTGGTAGCCGCAGTCAGAGATCGCAATTTCAGCCGGTCGTTGATGGCCAGCAGCCCCTTGTTGGAGCCAAGGATCACAGAGAACGGCCCGTTCACCAAGGCGCCGTTATAGATAGAGCGCAGGTTGGTAAAATATTCTTTCCGCTCCGGGTCCATACGGTCAATCTCGTCCCACTCCGGGGCCGTAAGCACATCGGCTGCCACATCAATGGGCAGCTGATGGTGACGGATCAGGTGGTCAAACAGATAAGTAATCACTTCCGTATCCGTCTGCATGGTACACACATAGCCAAACTGCTCAATATACCGACGGTTGGCGTCATAGGACGAAATCTCGCCGTTATGCACCACAGACCAGTCCAGCAGATTAAAGGGGTGTGCCCCGCCCCACCAGCCGGGGGTGTTGGTGGGAAAGCGACCATGTGCTGTCCACAAATAGGCGTCATACTGATCCAGCATATAGAACTCGCCCACATCCTCCGGATAGCCCACAGCCTTAAAGCAGCCCATATTCTTGCCGCTGGAAAAAATAAAAGCGCCGTCGATCTCGTTGTTCACATGGATCACGCACTGGGCGGTATATTCGTCCTCGTCCAGGCGGGCCTCTTTCATCCGCACCTTATTGGGCTTGGCAAAATACCGCCAAATGTCCGGTCCATTCTCTATGGACGCGATCTTCTTGGTGGGAATGCGCTCGGAAACATCCACATTAAAATGCTTGAACAAAAACTCCTCGCAAGCGCCTCGTGCCTGTACCGACTGGTAAAACACATGAAAGGCAATATCCGTCTTGTGATCGGGATAAATGCCATAGGCGGCAAAACCGCCGCCCAAGCCGTTGGAACGGTCGTGCATCAAGGCAATGGACTGGATAATCTCCGACCCATTGATCGGCTCACCCTTGCGGTCAATAATGGCGGCAATGGCGCAGCCGGAGGGAATGCGCACTTCACCCTCTCGCAGCATATTCATCACTCCTGTATCTGTATTTCTTCAAAAAACCTATACTTTATTGTACAACACTGTCGATTACCCGTCAATGCGTCCACTATAAAAATCTACAACACAAAATCAGCGTAATTATAGTGAATTTCACAAAGAATTGCGCTCTTTTCTGTGAATTACCGCTCACTTTTGGTTCTTTTGTACAAAAAAGCGGCTTTGCCACCGTATAATGGCAAAGCCGCGATAGGTAGGGACGATCAGTCGTCCGTGCCCTGGAGAGCGTCATAGCCCCGTGCGCCGGTGCGCACCTTTACTGCATCCTCCACATCATAGACAAAAATCTTACCGTCACCGATATTACCGGTATACAGCGCCTCTCTGGCAGCGGCGATCACCGTTTCCACCGGCACGGCGGAGATCACCATTTCCAGCTTCATCTTGGGGTTCAGATTCAGCTCCTCGATCTCCACACCGCGGTACTTGCGCACATGGCCCTTCTGGGTGCCGCAGCCCATTACATTGGTCACGGTCATACCGGTAACGCCCACCGCATTCATGGCGTCCTTCACCCGCTCCAGCTTGGCCGGGTTAAAGAGCATCACCACTTCGCTGAGCTTCGCGTCCGGTTTGGTGGTATAAGTCTCTACCGGAACAGCCTTTTCTACCGGTGCAGCCGGCAAGCCACTTTCCGTTACCGGCACGGCAGCAAAGCCGCCGACGGGCATAAAGTCCGCATAGGCAGAGGGCAGATTATGCTCGGTGGCATCCAGGCCCTTGATCTCTTCTTCCGCGCTGACCCGCAGACCCACGGTCTTGTTCAGCACAAAGAACGTAATCGTCAGGGTTACTGCCGCCCAACCAGCCACAGCCGCAAAACCAATCAACTGGGTGCCCAGCAGGTGCAGCCCGCCGCCGTAGAACAGGCCCGTATGGGTCAAACCGGACACTGCATAGCCCGGTGCTTTGTCCGTGGCAAACAAGCCTACAGCCAGAGTGCCCCAAATACCGTTGGCCATGTGTACAGCCACAGCGCCTACCGGGTCGTCAATATGCAATTTCTTATCCAGCAGTTCCACGACCAGCACCACCAGAATACCGGCCACAGCGCCGATGATCCCGGAGCCCAAAGCGTCCGTTACATCACAGGAGGCAGTCACAGCCACCAGCCCGGCCAAAGAGCCGTTCAGGGACATGGACACATCCGGCTTGCCGTCCTTGATCCAAGTAAAGAGCATGGTGGTGCAAGTGGCCACAGCCGGCGCTACGGTGGTGGTCACCAGGATAGACGCCAAAGTGGGTACATCGGTAGCCGCCGCGCCGTTAAAGCCATACCAGGCAAACCACAGGATAAACACGCCCAGCGCGCCCAGAGTTAGGGAGTGACCGGGAATGGCTTTGGGTGTCTTTTTGCCGGTTTTTTCGTCCGTATGGTACTTGCCGATCCGGGGGCCAAGAAAGATGGCACCGATCAGTGCCGCAATACCGCCCACCATGTGAATGGCGCAGGATCCGGCGTAGTCGTGGAAGCCCAGCTTTTGCAGCCAGCCGTTGCCGTCCACATTCCAGACCCAGCCTGCCTCGATGGGATACACCACAGCGGAGATCACTGCTGAGTAAATGCAGTAGGCAGAAAACTTGGTACGCTCTGCCATAGCGCCGGACACAATGGTGGCCGCCGTGGCACAGAACACCAGGTTAAATACAAAGTTGGACCAGTTGAAATCATTATAGTGGGTGAAAATGCCCAGGTTGGGCAGACCGATCACCCCGGCGATATAGTCCTGACCGCACATCAGCCCGTAGCCCAACAGAATGAACATCACCGTGCCGATACAAAAGTCCATCAGGTTTTTCATAATAATATTGCCGGCGTTTTTGGCTCTGGTAAAGCCGGTCTCTACCATAGCAAAGCCGCACTGCATAAAGAAAACCAGCACTGCGCCGATCAAAAACCACACGCCGAACAGCTCGCTGTTCACCGTTTCCATGATTGTTTCAAGCCCCATAAAATCCTCCTTTTCATCAAAAAAGCCTAAAAATGGAAATAAAAAAAGAGCGCTCGAAAACAGACGTTCGAGCACTCCATTGTGCTAAAGAATGCCGACACCGCGCCAATGGCCCGGCGCCGGCAAATGACCGACCCTGTCAAAAGACAGTGCCGACCGTAAGAGAGGGCAAAATCAATACAGTACCATGTACTTGTCGATCTCCCACTGAGAGACCTTGGTGCGGTACTCGTCCCATTCATTCTCCTTGCCTTCAATATAGTTATTGAACACATGGTCACCCAGGGTTTCCTTAATAAACGGATCCGCCTTAGCGGCGTCAATAGCCTCTTTCAGGCTGCCGGGCAGGCAATCAATGCCGGCGGCTTTCAACTCCTCGTCGGACAGACCGAACACATTGTAGTCAATGGGAGAAGCGGGGGTCATCTTTTTCTTAATTCCGTCCAGACCGGCAGCCAGGCACAAAGCCATCTCCAAATAGGGGTTGCAGGTGGGATCCGGGCAGCGCAGTTCTACGCGAGTGCCCTTGCCGCGAGCGGCAGGAATACGTACCAGGCAGGAGCGGTTGGAAGCGGACCATACCAGGTAAGACGGTGCCTCATAGCCGGGTACCAAACGCTTGTAAGAGTTCACGGTGGGGTTGGAGAACGCTGCAATGCCGCGAATATGGGCCATAATACCTGCGATGAAGTTATAAGCGGTCTCGGACAGACCCATCTCGCCGTTGGGGTCATCAAAAGCGTTCTTGCCGTCCTTCAAATAATACAGGCTCATGTTGGTGTGCATACCGGAGCCGTTGATACCATAAATGGGCTTGGGCATAAAGGTGGCGTGCAGACCATGCTTGGCAGCGTAAGTCTTAACCACATGCTTAAAGGTCATTACACGGTCGGCACTGAGCATGACATCACCAAACTGGAAGTCGATCTCGTGCTGGCCCTCGGCCACCTCGTGATGGGAAGCCTCAATGGTGTAGCCCATATCCTCCAGGGCCAGGCAAATATCCCGACGGCAGTTCTCGCCGTGGTCGATGGGGTTCAGGTCAAAGTAACCGCCCTCGTCGCCGGTCTCCAGGGTGGGGTTGCCGTTCTCGTCCAGCTTAAACAGGAAGAACTCGCACTCCGGGCCAACATTAAAGCCAAAGCCCATCTCGGCAGCCTCGTCCATCACCTTTTGCAGCACATTGCGGGGGTCACCCAGGAAAGGGGTCTCATTATCGGATTTATATACGGAGCAGATCAGTCGAGCGGTCTGCGCATTCTGGTGCTTTCTCCAGGGGAAGATGGTCCAAGTGTCGTAATCCGGGTGCAGATACATATCGGACTCATCAATGCGAACAAAGCCGTCGATAGAAGAACCGTCAAACATACAGTCATTGTCCAGCGCCTTCTCCAGCTGAGACAGGGTGATGGCCACATTCTTCATAATGCCAAACATATCCGTAAACTGCAAGCGGATAAACTCTACATTATTTTCCTGTGCACTTTTGATGATGTCTTCCTTTGTGTATTTACTCATAGCAAATACTCCTCTCTTAAGAAATGATAGATAGCACAGAATTTTCTTACTGCCAAAGGCAATAAAAAATGAGGGCGCTCCGCTATCAACGGAACGCCCTCGTTCTGAATACAATGCCATTATAATCACATTGTCCCGGGTTTGTCAACGGTTTTTGACAACTTTGGCAAATCTTGTAATTGGCGGCAGGAATTGTGCACGCCTTTTGTACAATATGCACAGAATAGACAGACTGTTTGCTATATGTCCAAAAATTCGGCAGGAATCACTTTTTTCGACAAATCGGTAAAATACTTCACCGTGGCACCCTTCTGCGCCTGGGTGGCGGCCAGCTCGTCGGTATAATCACTGAGCTTATAGACGGAAAACACAAAACCGTTACCGCCCCGGCTGTAATGGCACACCACCGGCGCCAGTTTAGCAGAGGAGATGGTGATCTTTCCATTATCCTTTTCGATCGTCACCTCCGCCATACCGCCGCACAGTTGGGGCAGATTGATCTGGTGGCTGATAAAATTACCCAGGGAGTAGTAGACCAGCATTTTTTTGCCGCTCTTTTCGTTGGTCACCCACGCCACCGGCTGGAGCACATGCGGGTGGCTGCCGATGACAATATCTACACCCAGGTCAGAAAACAGCTTCGTATATTCCTTTTGGTAATCGGACACCTTATGGCTGTTCTCCGTGCCCCAGTGAGGAAAGACCATCACCACATCCGCATGCTTGCGCGCCTCGGTAATGTCCTTCCGGATCTTGTCCTTGTCCATCAAATTCACCAACCAGGGCTTGTCCTTGGGCAAGTCAATGCCATTGGTGCCGTAGGTGTAATTCAGCAGAGCAAAGGTAATATTGTTCTTCTCATAATAAGTAATCTTGTCATAATCCGCCTGAGAGGCGTTGGTGCCCAGGTGCACCGCCTCTTTATGCTTGCCGAAGTATTCCAGCTCTTTCTCCACTCCGGCACTGCCCATATCCATCGTATGATTGGTGGCGCAGGTAAAAATATCAAACCCGGCGGCAATGGCGGCGTCGCCAATCTCCCAGGGTGAATTAAAGCAGGGATAGCCGGAATAGTCAAAGCTGCTGCCGCCCAGCACCGTTTCCTGATTGATAACGGCAATATCCGCCGGTTCAATGTACTGCTTAATATCCTGATAAAAGGCGTCGTAATTCCGGCTGCCGTCCTTTTGCTCTCCGGCAGCGATTAGGGTATTGTGGATCAGGTTGTCCCCTACTGCCACCAAGCGCACCCGGGTCTTGCCCTGGGTCTCTTCCGTGTGATCCTCCGTTTGGTTAACCACAGACACCTTGGTGGGCGCCGTAGGCTTCTTCTCATCTGCCCTGCGGGTAATGGTGCCGCTGATGGCAAAGGCAACAATTACGGCCAGTGCCACCAAAACAGGGATCAACACCTGCCACAGTTTTTTCTTCTTTTCCATATCGTCACATCCCAACTGCCAATGGGCTTTTCTTACAGTTTCCGTATTCTGCTGTGATTATACCATACTCCTTACTTTTAGGCAAGAAAAAGCCGCTCTCCGAAAAACGGAAAGCGGTCTTTCATTTTTGCTAAAGCAGCGATTACTCGGCAGCAGCCTCTGCGGCCACTTCCTCGCCGTCCTTTTTCTTCTCCGGCATGAGAACGAACTTTTCCATGGGGAAGAGTACAACCATCTGCACGAAGCCGGCGCACATGGAAGCGATCAGACGAGCCACAGACTCGTTGGTGATGATCTTAAAGAACCAGTTGCTGGGCTCCAGCTTCAGCATAGCGCCAACGATGGCACCCTGCATCCAGGTGGAGAACAAAATCAGCGCCAGCAGCAGCACAATGTAGATCACAAAGTTGTACCAAGCGGAGTCGGACTTAAAGGTGGTCTTTTTGTTCTGATAGAAGCCGTAGATGTTGGCGATCAGGTTGGACAACAGGAAGGGCAGCACATAGCCCCAAGTCACAACGCCATCGATCACATACTTAGAAGCCTCTGCGGAACCGGTGGAAAACATGGCGGGTGTAAAGATCCCTCTCAAGAACTCCGGCAACAGGGTGTGGATCTGGTCGCACACCAGCGGAAGCAAAGCAGCCAGTGCCAGCTGGATGATCGTTACCAAGCCGGATACCACCAGAAACTTTACAAGCTGCCAAAGGGTCTTCATAAAGGAGCCCTTTTCCTCAGCAGCGTTGTCAATACCGCCAAGGCTAATTTTCTTCTTTTTGTCATCTGCCATAACTATTTTACCCCTTTCTCATGGACTGTACAAAAATAACGGGTTCATTATACTATTTTTTGGCTAAGATTGCAACCTTTATTTTACAGAATTAAAAAATGAAAGGCAGCGCGCCGATACAGCCGGTGGTGACAGCGTGCACAATGGCAACCACAGCCCATATCACCAAGGCGATCAGACCAACGAGGATCGCCAGCACCAAAATCACCAGCAGCACCAGGATCGCCAGTACCAACGGGCCCTTTTTGCTGGGGCGCACCGGGTCGTCAAAGGCGGGCTTTTCTGCCTTTTTCGGCGCCGGGTTCTCATCATCGTACAAAGGATACAGGGGCAGCGTGGCGTTGGCGTCGCAGGGACCCGGATTCCACAGCAGCGGCTCTACCAGACCGCGCACAGAGGTGGCACCCTTCAGCACCTTGCCGATGGAGAAGTGAATGGTGTTCAGGAACGCGTCGATCACGTTCAGCAACCCACAGCAGATCTTGTACTCCCGCGTATCCGGACCGTAAGGCGAGTCGCCGCAATACAGGTTCTGCACCAACTCCAGGATAAAGTCCACTACCCGATGATCGGCAATGTCCGCAATATCTTTCTTGGACAGGCCGCTTTCTTTCTTGCACAGGCGCCAGGCTTTCTTAAAGGTCAGCTTGTTCAGCCACTTGGCAATGGGCTTAATCAGCCAGCCCAGTTTTTTGACCTTTTCGCCGGGAACGGAAAAAGCGTCTGTCATCTCTGCCAAATGGTCAATATCCGTGGCCGCAGCGTCCAGCAGCTCGGAGATCATACCGAAGAAAAAAGTGCGCATATACCGGTCAAAAGGCTTGCCGCCGGTGTCCAGCCCCGGCACATCGGTAATGGTCACCGTCTCCACGTCCACTTTGGCGTGGGCCGGGTCCAGCGTAATGTTGCGCATGGTGGGCGGGCAGCCGATCATAGCACCGCAGGCAATGTCATAAAAGGTGTTGCCCTTTTTGGTCTCTACCACGCTGATGTCGTGAATATGGGTGTGACCGGTGAGCATACATTGCAGCCCGTTGTCGGCAAAAATCTCCCGGGTGGTCTCATGATTGCGCTGCATATCTCCCTTGCCGATAATGGCATAAAAAGGACTGGGGGCGATCATGGGGTGATGGGTCATAGCGATCACAAACTGATCATTTTTGCGAGCGTCCTCCAGCTGATCCAGAATCCAGGCCATACAGTCGTCGCTGTACCCGGAGCCGCTCTCCCCCTCCGGCTTATAGTTGGTATCGTCATTCAGAGCAAACAGCCGATAGCCGGGGGCCAGCTGCACCACATAGCTCATGCTGTCCGGGTGGGTGGCAATGGCCTCATTGGGGCCAAACTCATAGTACATCTGCCACAGATCGTGGCGCTCCTCCACCGCCGGCACCTGAATCTTTTTGTCGCCGTCATAGCCGTCGGCCACGCCGCCGTCCCGATAATCGTGGGTAGCAGTGATCACATACACCCGCTTGCCCCGCTTTTTCAGGTCCCGGAGCATTTCAATAAACTCGGCGTGAGAGGCCAGCTCTCCGTCCCGGGTGGTATCGCCGGCCAGCACCACAATATCCGTGGAAGTGTCCGCGCACAGCAAATCAAACCCGGCTTTGATCACCAGGTCGCTGTCCTTAATGACCTTTTGGCTCTTGGCCTCGGCTTTTTCGTAAGCCTTGCCCTCGGTGCCCCCCTTACGGGAGTAGTAATGCGGATCGGTGATAAATTGAATTTTCAGCGGCGCATTGCCTGCGCCATACAACTTCGCTGCCATTGCGTTCTCCTTTATTTAATCTCTGCCTTCAGCACGCCGCTGCGCACCGTGCCCGGCAGGGTAATCTCCATACAGCCGTCACTGCGCAGAGCGTAATCCAGTTCTTGCCCATCCAAGGTCAGCCGATAGTTGTGCGCATCCGACAGGGTGAGCACAAAGGCATACTGCCCATTGTCGCCGGTGTAACGGAAGTGGACCTCCGCAGAGGTGTCCGTAAGCTTCTGGCTATCCGTCCACACATCCAGCCCGCAGGTAAAGGTGCCCGGACGATAGTAGCAGTCCGCCCACACATTGATAGGCGCGGACAGGCCGCCGAAATTGTGGAACCAACCGCCGCGGCGGGTCTGAATACCAAAGCACTCATAGGTGTTGTAAGAGAAGTCCGTCTCTTCCTTCCACATATCCAGCGCCCGGCGGGCGATCTCAAAGGCAAATTCCGTCTCGCCCAGGTCAAACATGGTCTTCCACATAAAGAACTGGTGGCTCATCCACACATTGCCGTTCCAGTAGCCGTCGTCAAAATAGTAGGAGGCTGTCATATCCACCGCGCTGATGCCGGCAGCGGACCACATTTCGTCCGGGTTCTTAATATGCGCCAGCAGGCGCTCCCGCCGCTCCTCCGGGGCAGCCCCGGCAAACAGCGGATATACACCGTCCATGCCCTTGTCATAATTCTCCCCGGCGTCGGTGGTGAAAATGCCTTGATAGTTTTTGTCATCGTCATAGACGGAGTAGGCGTAATAGCCGCTCTTTTCGTCCCAGCTGTAACGGTTCAGAGCGTCGCTCATCCGCTGAATGTCTGCGTCATAAGCGGCAATGTCCTCCTCCTTGCCCATGGCGGCAGCCACCATCTTCATGATCTTGGCGGCCCGAATGGTGTGGGAAGTAGACAGGCAGGGGCACATATATTGTTTCTTATCCTGGGCGATCATGGCCACCTGGGCGGGATAATCGTCCATACCGCTGCAAGAATACCAGTAGTCGTAAGTGGTGGTCAGGCCGTTGCCGAACTTGCCGCAGGTGGAACCGGGGGTCTTGCCGCTGATATAGTCATAATACCGCTTCATCTGCGGATACAGAGCAAACAGGGGCGCCTTGTCCTCCGTGCGGTGCAACAGTTCCAAATACTGCACAAACTGGGTAGGCACCAGGGAGCCGTGGAGCAGAAACGCAAAGTCCGTATTCTCCGGCTGGGACAAATAAGTCTCTAAAATGTAGCGGCATTTCTCCGGGCTGAACTCCAGCACACCGGTGCCGATCACGCCACTGTCCCAGGTATAAAAGCTGTCCCAGCGCTTGCCGGGGGTGTAATGTACGACATTCTCGCCGTGCTTGTACACCGGATATACCAAGTTGGTCAGGAGTGTTGCCCGCAAGATCTCGGTAGACAGACTGTACTTCTGTCCCTCCCGATTGAACTGTACCGGGGTGGCCAGCGCCTTGGCGGCGGTATACAGCTGCTCGTATTCTTCGGTGGTGCGGGGTTCCACCTTGCCCTTGGACAGCACCGCATACTCTATATGCTCTGCGTGGGGGTCAATAAAGATGGAGGGCATCACCGCATTGTAATAGTAGCCCTCGTCACTTTTTTTGCGGCGGAAGGAGCGAGAAAAGGTCTCCCTTAGGTCGTCATAAGTGGGGTCGCCGTTAGACAGTCGGTTAATCAGCGCGTCCTCCAGGCTGCCACTGTCCAGTTCCCGTCGGCGGGTCTTGGGATTGTGCGTCAAGATGGAATAGCAGCCTTCCGCGTCCTTGTAAGTTAGAGTAATGCGGGTGGCGCCGTGCACCTTTTCTTCTTCAATTTGAGGCTTGGTGTCGCGCAGCACCGTGCGGGCGCTGACTTCCTGTTCCGTGCCCGGCCGGCACAGCACCAGCACATCCAGCTCCACACCGGCGCCGCCCCGGCTCTCCAGGGTCAGGGTGTCTGCGCCGTCATAGGGCAGCGCGGCAAAGGTCAGGCTGTCACTCTCCGGCAGTTCTGCCGCTACGCCGTTGACGGTAAAGGCAGCAGCACCCGGGGTCACTGTGCGATAGCGCAACAGCAAGGTAGCGCCCGTCGGTCGGAAAGACGGCAGTGTGTATACCACTTTGTCCCCGGCAGTGCAGCCGAAAGGCTCCAGCCCCAGGAAATCCACATGATAATTCTCGCACCGGTCACCCAAACCGTGGGCGTGGTAAAAGTTGCCGTCGGCGAACTCGCCCTTGTGCATACCGTCCGGGTTCTCATTATCCCAGGGGCGGGGCTTTGCATAGGTGTACTGCGTATAATCGTTGGCGTCCACCAATGCGGCATCCCCAGGCAGCTGCAAAGCACAGTGCTCCGGCGCCGGGAACTCCAGTGCGCCGAAAATATTCAGAATACAGTTTTGCGACAGGTCCGTATCGTTAACGAAGCGGCAGCGCATCAGGTAGGACTCCTCATCCAATCGGGTGTAAGACACATCGGCATAAATTTGGTCCTTCCACATCAGCTCATAGCGATAGGAATAAAAGCGAAAGTCCTCGTCACAGCTCCACAAATGGTAGCCGGACGGCACAGTCACATTGGGCACCGGGGTAGCGGAATTCCACAGGGTGGGGTGCACTACAAAATCATAGCGGGCACCTTCTGCCGCCCGATCGTCCACAATGCGGGACAGTCCCATATACTTCTTGGAATACGGTCCCCAAAGGGGCATACGGATTTGAGATTTTTTCATACGCAGTTCTCCGTTTTTTTGATTTTTTTGCAAGGATATTATCATCTTTTTGCCCGCTTTTGTCAATAGTGAACGTCTTGACAAACCAGATATAATACAGTAATATATATCTGTTAAAAATAAATTATGTTTTTGCAGAGTAACGGAGACAAGTCTATGAACATTGACGAAAATGTACAAAAGGTCATCAAGCTGCTGCTGCGCAAGTGGAAGCTGCTGATCCTGTTTATGCTCATCGGAGCGATTTTGGCTGGGGTTTATACCGCCAAATTCACCACCTTGACCTACACCTCCAGCGTGGAGTTCCTGGCTGCAGCGGTGGATCCGGCTCACGAAATCAGCGACAGCACCGGCGAGGTGGCCCGCACCAGCCAGACCAGCAAAATGAACTATGCTATGAAGATGATCGATACCTATATCGAGATCTTCAAGACCAACAAGTTCTGCGGCAAAGTGGCAGGCGAGATGAACAAAAAATACTACACCAACCTGTCTCCGGCGGATATTAAGCAATCTTTTACCATTGAGACGGTGGAGAACACAGCCATGTTTAAGCTGATCGTCACCACCACAGACCCTACCCTGTCCTACAACATCGCTCACCAAATGGAGGAGAGCGTGCCGGAGCAGATGGAGGAAACCAACAACGGCCTGGTTCAGACTACCGTGGAGGACAAGGCCATTAAGCCCAACACCGCCGAGGGCCGGGGATACTTAAAGAACTGCCTGCTGGGTGCCGTAGCGGGACTGCTGATAGCTGCCGCATACGTGATCCTGCGGGATCTGTTAGATGTGCGCATCAAGAGCGCCGAGGAGCTGAGCCAGCGCTACGATGTGCCGGTACTGGGCTCTATTCCCGCCTTTACAACCGGCAAGCGCAGTGCTGCCGGCAAGAAAAACACAAAGAAAGAGGCGAAATAAGATGGCTAAAAAAGCGAACAATCCCTTTGCCCGCACCCTGATCTCCAATGCCAACATGGATCCGGCGCAGAAGTTCCGGATTGAGGAGGCTTACAAGAGCATTCGTACCAACATTATGCTCTCCATCCTGAAAAAGGGATGCAAAACCATTGTGGTATCCTCCGGCTCCCCTGCCGAGGGCAAAACGACGACCACCATCAACCTGGCCATCTCCATTGCCCAGGCAGACCAGCGAGTGCTGCTTATTGATTGCGATCTGCGCAAACCCAAGATGCACCACTACTTTGGCGTGTCCAATGCACCGGGACTGACCAACTACATCAGTGACTCGGTAAAAAACAACGGCCCTAAGACGGACCTGTACAGCATTATTCACAGAACAGAATTTCCCAACCTATCGCTGCTGTGCGCCGGTTCCATTCCACCCAATCCGGCAGAGCTGCTGGGCAGCGAGCCCATGGCTGAGTTTTTGCTGCAGATCAGTCGGGACTATGACTATGTGATCATTGACACACCGCCGCTGAATGTGGTGTCTGACGCCCTGCCCATTATCCGGGAGTCCGACGGCGTGGTGATCGTGGTGCGTGCCAACGGCTCCACCCACCCGGAAGTGCAAAAGGTGATGGAATCCCTAGAGTTCATTGACGCCAAGGTGCTTGGCTTTATTTACAATTTTGCAGAAGATAAGCGCTCTCGCTACTCCCGCTACAAGTACGGCTATGACTATGGGTATGGCTACGGTTACGGGTATGACGCCGGCGCAGAATAAACGGACAAGGTGATGCTATGGTGATCCCCGGCTTGATCGAAATGCACTGCCACATTCTCCCCGGCGTGGATGACGGCTCCAAAGATACGGAGACCAGCGTAAAAATGCTCCGTCGCCTGGCTCAGCAAGGGGCAGAGACCGTAGTGCTTACACCCCATTATTACTCGGATTCTATTTCTCTGGCGGACTTTACCGCCCGACGGAACGCGGCTTTTGCCAACTTGCAGGCTGCTCTTCCCCCGGACGCGCCCCGGCTGCTGCTGGGTGCAGAGGTGTATGTAAGCCGCTATCTGATGAATAATGCAGACCTGACCCCCATCTGTATCACAGGCACCCGGTGCGCCCTGCTGGAGCATAACTTCGGCGACAACTTCGGCACGGAGACCCTGGATCGGATCACGGCGCTGACCTGCGACCACGGCATACGGCCTATTTTGGCGCACATTGAGCGATACAAAGCGCTGATGGATCACCCCGGTTTAATTGACGAATTGCGAGATATGGGCTGCGCCACCCAAGTAAACATCAGCGCCTTTGCAAACGCCTCCTTCGGGGCGCGGCGCAAACTGCTGAAGTATCTGGACAGCGGGCGCATTGACCTGATCGGCTCCGACTGTCACAACCTGGGCTCCCGCCCACCGGATTATGCAGACGGCGCCGCCGTGATCGTCAAAAAATTTGGTGACAGCGCCCTGCAAGCCTTAATCCAAAATGCCCACACCCTGCTGGGCTGCTGAAAGCGCATAAAAAAGCACGACTTCTTTGACAGAAGCCGTGCTTTTTCTTATGTTCATTTTACTTTGACGGTTGCTCCAGGCTGCGCAGCAGGGCAATTTCCTCTTGGTAGCCGGACAAGTCATTGGGGGTCTCTAAGAACATGGGCAGTCCCCGCAGCGCCGGGTGGTTGACGATGCGGCGGAAGGTCTCTATACCCAAAAAGCCTTTACCGATCTGCTCGTGTCGGTCTTTATGGGAACCGCAAGGATTCTTAGAGTCGTTCAGGTGCAGTGCCCGCAATCTGTCCAGGCCGATCACCCGGTCAAACTGGGTCAGCACCCCGTCCAAATCCTCTGCCAAAGGGTACCCGCCATCGCTCACATGACAGGTATCCAGGCACACGCCGATCTTGTCTTGCAGCTGCACACCGTCTATAATGCGGCGCAACTCCTCAAAGGTGCCGCCCACCTCGCTGCCCTTACCGGCCATCGTCTCCAACAGTACAGTGGTATGCTGCTCCGGGGTCAGCAGGTCGTTCAGCGCCCGGGTGATATAGGCAATCCCGTTATCCGTCCCCTGCCCCACATGGGAACCGGGGTGAAAGTTATACAGCGTACCGGGTAGAGCCTCCAGCCGCTGCAGATCATCGGCAAACACCTCTCTGGCAAAAGTGCGGGTGCGTTCCTTATCACTGCACAAATTCATGGTATACGGTGCATGGGCCAGCACCGTGCCAAAGTCCGCAGCCTGCGCCCCCTGCAAAAAGGCAGCCACATCCGCCGGATCCTGAGTCTTTACGGCACCGCCCCGGGGATTTCGGGTAAAGAACTGAAAAGTATTGGCACCAATGGACTGTGCCTGTCGCAGCATGTGGACATAGCCCTTGCTTGCACTTAAATGTGCGCCTAAAATCAACATCTCTTATCCTCGCAGCAGGGTCGGACGAGCAATGTGCTGCTCCGCCTGACCGGACATAATATACCCCAGCAAATCCGCCACGCAGCCCTTGTTGCAGTGGCAGGCTTCAAACTGGCAAATCTCATGAATGGCCTTAGGTGCCTGACCGGCACAGGCCGGCAATCCCACGGTCTTGAGCATATCCCAGTCGTTATAATAATCGCCGATGGCCGCCACATGGTTCCGGTCAATGCCCAGCATATCTGCCAGCACCATAATGGCCGTACCCTTGTGGGTGCCCTTTTGCAGCATCTCCATACTCCATGGAGAGGAGGCCATAAAGTTCATACCTGCCGTGTCGCTGCGGTCAATTACATAGCGCAGCCGGTTCATGGTAATGGGATTGGACCAAAAGATCACCTTCATCCACCCCTCCTTGGGCACCTTATCAATGGAGGTCACCTCGTAGTGCGCCTTATCAATATCCATGGTGCCCTGGGACAGAACGCCGTTTTTGACGACATACACATAATCGTCAAAATATATTCCCACATCCACGCTCTTAAAGCTGTCACTGAACTTATTGATGATGTAGCGCACAAACTCGTGCCCCTCCTGCTGAATGGTGCTGCGCCAAATCATCTTCTCCTGCTGAAAGTCATAAATACCCGCGCCGTTGAGTACCACCGCCGGTTGATTGGGGGTGATACGATCGTAATTGCGCTTCAAGCTGGAGGTCAGCCGTCCGGAAGCCAAGGTAAAGTTGCCCCCCGCCTCTGTAAACGCCTGAATGGCGTCATAATTACGCCGAGGCAGCTTGCGTGCTTTGTTATTCAATGTGCCGTCAATATCTGACACCACCAGCCAATTGCTAAAATCCTTTTGACTCATACGCTCACCTTTTCTTTTCCCTGCAAGTGTGCAAAAATGATGTAAAATACGGGGGCAGCGGTGCTTCAAACCGCATTTCCGCCCCGGTTCTGGGATGTATAAAGCCAATCTCCCCAGCATGCAGGCACTGCCCGCCCAGGGAGGTGATCACACGCCGCGGTCCGTACACCGGATCTCCGGCCAGCGGGTGACCGATATAGGCCATATGCACCCGAATTTGGTGGGTGCGTCCGGTCTCCAATACACAGCGAATATGCGTAAAGTCCCCAAATCGCTCCAACACACGATAATGGGTGGTGGCCGGTTTGCTGTTCTGTTGGGTCACCGCCATTTTTTTGCGATCCTTGGGACTGCGACCGATGGGTTGGCACACCGTGCCGCTGTCTGCGGTCACATTGCCGTACACCACCGCTTGGTACGCCCGGTGAAAACTGTGTTCCTGAATCTGGCGTGCCAAATCCACATGGGCAAAGTCATTCTTGGCTACCATGAGCAGACCGCTGGTATCCTTGTCAATCCGATGAACGATTCCCGGTCGGATCACGCCGCCCACACCGCTAAGGGAGTCGCCACAGTAGTACAGCAGCGCGTTCACCAGTGTGCCGGTATAATTCCCCGGTGCCGGGTGCACCACCATACCCTTGGGCTTATTCACCACCAGCAGGTCGCCGTCCTCGTAGACCACATCTAAGGGGATATGCTCCGGCAGCACTTCCATGGGCTTTGGCTCCGGCAGGCGCAGCTCCACCCGGGTGCCCGGGCGCAGTTTGTCTTTTTTATTCCCCGGGGCACCATCCAGCAGTACGCCGCCCTCCTCGATCACACGCGCCGCCGCCGACCGAGTCAAATCCGGGCACACGGTGCTTAAAAACTTGTCCAGTCGCTCCCCTGCCGCTGTTTCGTCCACGGTAAAGGTACGCACCGGCTGCCGCTCATTTTCCGTCATGGGTCGTTCCCTTCTTGCCGTCACCGGAGCGGAACAGATCCACTGCCAGCCACAGCACAAAGCTAATGCCGCCGCAGGTCACAGCGCAGTCCGCAATATTAAACACGGCAAACTGCATAAAAGTCGGCTCAATAAAGTCAATCACATAGCCGTACAGCACCCGGTCGATCAGATTGCCCAGACCGCCGGCCACCAGCACCCCCAGGCTCCAGTAGCCCCACAGGGAGCGGCATTTGTTGCGAAACATATAAAAAAGCACACCGGCACACACCAGAGCGGTCAGCGCCACAAACACCCACCGGGCACCGCTGAACAGGCTAAAGGCCATCCCGGTATTGCGGGCATAACGCAACTGCACCGCGCCGGGCAGCAAGGTAACAATCTTGCCCCCCATCAGCGCACTTTCCGCCAGTCGCTTGGTCACCTGGTCGAAAGCCACGATCAGCAGGATCATAATGGAGGCCCAAATGTGTTTTTTTCTATGCTTCATAAACCCTCCGTATATAAAAAGGCGGGGGCAGAGCAGTCGCATCTGCCCCCGTATGGGTCGTTCTTTATTTGTCCATCTCTGCCAGTGCAGCCGCACAATGGGCGCACAGGGTGGGATGCTCTGCGTTTTGACCTACGGTCTCATCGTACTTCCAGCAGCGCTCGCACTTTTCGCCGTCTGCCTTAGATACGGACACGCGCAGCCCCTCTACCTCGCCGGTAAAGTCGCCCTCACCGTCGGACAGTGCCACAGCGGAGGTAATGAAGATCTCCGGCAGCTGGCTCTCTACGCTCTGCAAGAAATCGCGCAGCTCGCCCGTAGCGTACAGGGTCACCTTGGCCTCCAAGGACTTACCGATGGTCTTGTCCTTACGAGCCAACTCCAGTGCCTTCTGCACATCTTCACGAATCCGATGGATCCGATCCCACTTGGCCATAAAGTCTGCGTCCGCAGCAATGTACTCCGGCTGGGGAATATCGTTAAACAGCGGAGACCGGGGATCTCTGCCCGCTGCATGGGGCATTGCCTTCCAGATCTCGTCACAGGTAAAGGCCAAAATGGGGGTCAGCACCAAGGTCAGTGCGTCCAGCACCTTATACAATACGGTCTGGGCGGCACGACGAGTAGCGCTGTTCGGCGCAGAAGTGTACAGCCGATCCTTGAGCACATCAAAGTAGAAGTTACTCATATCCACCACGCAGAAGTTGTGCAGTGCGTGGGCGGCGGTGTGGTATTCGTACACCTCGTACCCGCCGCGAGCGGTAGCCAGCACCTGGTCCAGCTTCATCAGCGCGTATTTATCCAGCTCTTCCAACTGATCGTTGGGCACCATATCCTTGTCCGGGTCAAAGTCATACAGGTTGCCCAGGCAATAACGAGCGGTGTTGCGGATCTTTCTGTAATTATCCGACAGCTGCTTCAAGATCTCCTTACTGATACGCACATCGGCGTGGTAATCGGAAGAAGCCACCCACAAACGCAAAATATCCGCGCCGTACTGGTTGATAATGTCCGCCGGGTCAATACCGTTGCCCAGGGACTTACTCATCTTCTTGCCCTCACCGTCTACGGTCCAGCCGTGGGTGATGATCTGCTTAAAGGGTGCAGGCTGCCCGGCGGCTACGCTGGTGAGCAAAGAGGACTGGAACCAGCCTCTGTACTGGTCGGCACCCTCCAGGTACACATCTGCCGGCCACTTCAAATAAGGGCGCTGTTTAAGCACCGCTGCATGGCTGGAGCCGGAGTCGAACCACACATCCATAATGTCGCTTTCTTTTTCAAAGCCCTTTTGTGCGCCGCAGTGGGGGCACTTATAATCCTCCGGCAGGAAATATTCCGCCTCGTGGGCGAACCAGGCGTCAGAGCCTTCCTGACCAAAGATCTTAGATACCCGCAGCATCAGATCTTTATCCACGATCTCCTTGCCGCAGTCTTTACAATAGAATACGGGAATGGGCACACCCCACTTACGCTGACGGGAGATACACCAATCGGCGCGCTCCTGGATCATGGACTGCATACGGTCCTTGCCCCAGGCCGGATACCACTGCACATCCTCGGTGGCAGCCACAGCAGCCTCCTTAAAATCATCTACCGAGCAGAACCACTGGGAGGTGGCGCGGAAAATGATGGGCTTATGGCAACGCCAGCAATGGGGATACTGGTGGACGATCTTTTTCAGCGCAAACAAAGCGCCGATTTTTTCCAAATGCTCCGCAATGGGCTTGTTGGCCTCATCGGTGGTCAGCCCGGCGAACTGTCCGGCTTCCTCCGTCAGTCTGCCCTCGGCATCCACCGGTACAACGGTGGGGATTTCCGGATACTTTTGGCACACGATAAAGTCATCCACACCGTGACCCGGTGCTGTGTGTACGCAACCGGTACCGCTCTCCAGCGTTACATGATCGCCCACGATCACCAAAGAGGTGCGGTCAATAAACGGGTGCTGGGTTTTCATATACTCCAGCTCGCTGCCCTGGATCACACCCACGGTCTCATAGTCCGTGGTGCCCCGGTCCGCCATAGCGGCGTCTACCAGGTCGGTAGCCATCACATAAAACTCGTCGCCGCTCTTGACCAGAGAATACTCAAAGTTGGGGCCTACGCAGATGGCCACATTGGCCGGCAGGGTCCAGGTGGTGGTGGTCCAAATCACGAAATAGGTCTTGCTCAGGTCCGCACCCAGTGCAGTAAGCTTGCCCATATCGTCCGTTACATTGAACTTTACATAAATAGAATGGCAGGGATCCTCGCCGTACTCAATCTCCGCCTCGGCAAGGGCGGTCTTGCAGTCCGGGCACCAATACACAGGCTTTAAGCCCTTGTAGATGTGACCCTGAGAAGCCATGGTGGCAAATACCTTAATCTGCTCTTCCTCAAAGTCCTTGGTCAGGGTGATGTACGGGTGATCCCACTCGCCGATCACGCCCAGGCGCTTAAAGGACTCCCGCTGAATATCCACATAGCTCAGCGCGGTCTCTCGGCAAATCTTGCGCAATTCCAGATCGGAAATGTCGCTGCCGGCGCCGATGCCCGCCTGCTTTCTGGCTTTCAGCTCTGTGGGCAGGCCGTGGGTATCCCAGCCGGGCACATAGGGAGACTGAAATCCGGTCATATTCTTGTAGCGCACAATAAAGTCCTTTAAGGTCTTGTTCATGGCGTGGCCGATATGAATATCACCGTTGGCGTACGGAGGTCCGTCGTGAAGCACAAACAGAGGCTTGCCCTCGTTGTGCTGCATCAGCTGACGGTACTGGTCATTTTCTTCCCATGCTTTCAGGAATTCCGGCTCCCGCTGGGGCAAAGCTGCCCGCATGGGAAAGTCGGTCTTGGGTAAATTCAGTGTTTGGTTATAATCCATGCTTCTTGTTACTCCTACTGTGTATGTAAATTATTTTTTCTTCTTAAAGAAACCGCGCAGCTTGGAAGATCCCTCTTCCTCCTCATACTCATCCTCGTCCGGAGCGGTCAGGGAAATGGTCTCGCTGGTGCGCTCGTCGCCGCTCTTTACATGAAAATAATCCTCAAAGGGCATAGCGGCCTGGTCGTCAAACAGGGTCTTTTCCTCCTGCTGCGGGGGCACCTGCTCCAGCTCCGGTTCCTCGTCGATCTCGCTGATGGTGGGGGCGTTCTCGTCCAGCGGAGTGATTTCGTCCTCGGTAAAGGCGTTCAGCGCGCTGCTGACCTCCTCCGGGCTGGCTGCGGGCGCCTGCTTCTCCTCGATCTCGTCAATGATCTGATCCACCTGGTCATCGTCTGTGTCGCCCTTGGTATTCTCTGCCGGCGGCGCCTGTGCCGCAGCTTCCTCCGTCGGTGCGTCGACCGTCTGGCTTTGCAGTTTGTTGATCTCGTCAATATTGGAGATGATCTGGTTCATCTCGCTCTCCACAGAGTCAATGTGCGCCTGATCCTCGTCCACCTGGGGCTTCAAATCTACCATATCGCCCAGGCGATCCATCTGGCTCTCGTACAGGGACAGCAAGCTGTCCTTAAAGCTCTTAGACTCGCTGCGCAGCTTTTCAATCAGCTGCTCGTGATAGGCTTTTTCGCTCTTCGCCTTGCTCATCAGCTCCTCAGACAGCTGCTTGGCCTGATTGAGCATTTCCTGAGCCACAACCTTGGCGCCGTCAATGGCGTCATTGGCCTTGGCCTCCGCCTCGGTAATAATGGACTCGGCAGCGTCCTGCTTCTCCTTGGTAAAGTTGGCGGCATAGGTGCGAGCCTCGGCCACCATCTTGTCCGCTTTTTCTTTGGCGTCCGTCACCGTCTGCTGCGCGGTGGCTGCGCTTGCGCTAAGCTTCTCCTCCGCCTTTTCCTTGGCGTCCTTGGCAATACGATCCGCCATCTTTTGGGCGGTGATCAGTGCGGTCTTGATAGAGTCTTCTTCATTTCTGTACTCTTCAATCTTGCCGGCAAGTATTTCCATTTTGCGGTAAAGCTCTTTGTTCTCATCGTACACAGCCTGGTAAGACTCGACGATCTGGGCCAACAGGGCATTGACCTCTTCCTTATCATATCCGCCGCTTTGCACGGTAGACAGATTTTTCTCTCGAATTTGGCTGGGTGTAATCATATTCTCTCTCCTTCTCTCCTCACATAAACATGCCGTTGTTCTCAAGCTCATCGATCAGATCGCCCATTACATCTACATTGTAAGGCGTAATGATATAGGTGCTGTTGGCTACCCGCTTGATCTGGCCGTTATTGGCATACGCCACGCCGCTGAGGAAATCCAGCAGTCTGCGTGCAATATCTCGGTTGGTGCTCTCCAAATTCAACACCACCGTACGCTTGGCATTCAAATTGTCGCCGATGGAGGCAGCCTCTTCAAACCGCTCCGGCTTCACCAGCACCACCTGCAACTGGGTGGTGGTGTGGATATTGACCACCTTATCGTCCCGTCCTCTGCTGCGAGGGCGTTCCTGGCGCTCCGGCTTAGGCGCCCGCTCGTGCCGGGGGCGCTCCTGTCGCTCTGCCCGCTCCGGGGCAGCCAGACCGTAGTCCCGGTTGTCGTCGTCATAGTAATCGTCAAAATCATCATCATTCTCGGTAATGATCTCTTTGAACTTATCCAGTAAACCCATATTCGCCTCTCCTTAACGGTATTGTCTGGCGCCGAAGATGGCAGAGCCGACACGCACCAGCGTGGAACCCTCGGCAATGGCGGCCTCAAAATCGCCGCTCATACCCATAGACAAAATATCCATGTCTATATTATGGTGTTTTTTGTCTTTAATGTCAATGAAAGATTGATGCATTGTCTCAAAATATTTGCGCACCTGTGTCTCCGTCTCACAAATGGGGGGAATACACATCAAGCCCTTGATCTGCAAACCGGGCAACTGGGCCGCTTCTTCCAGCAGCTCCGGCAATGCCTCGATCATAATGCCGCTTTTGCTTTCCTCCCGGCCGATGTTTACCTCCACCAATACATTGGTGGTTACATCGTGCTTCACGGATTGCTTGGAGATCTCCTGGGCCAGCTTCATAGAATCCACAGACTGGATCATATCCACCTGACCCACAATATACTTAACCTTATTGGTCTGGAGTCGACCGATCAGGTGCTTTTCCACCCCATCTAAGTGCAACGCATCCCGCTTACCCAGGTATTCCTGCACCCGATTCTCGCCGATCAAATCGGCGCCCAGATCCAGCGCCCGGTTAATGTACACCGGCTCCACGGTCTTGGTCACTGCCATCAGGCGAACCTCTCGGGGATCGCGGCCGCTTTTGACGGCGCCCTCCTGCACCCGATCTAAGACCCGCTTCCAGTTCTCCTCAACGGCTTGCAGCCGTGCCGGATCAGGTATAAACTTTTCCATTATAAAGATCCTTCCCTTCTGTGATGATCTCGTCATAAAGGCGAATACCGTCTTTATTCTGGGCGTCATACGCCAGTATTACATAATCCTTGCCGGAATACAGCACCGAGGCGGGACGGAATTTCACCTGTCCGGCCACCAGCACATACACGCCCTTTTTACCGTCGCTCACATGCACGGCGGCAGCGGGGGCCTTGATCCCGGTATAGGAAGCTGTGCGAATTTCTATATCCTCCGCCCGATAGGCGGCAATATCCGAGTCCATATTCTCACACTGGAGCACCAGAACCGTTTGCGTGGCGCCGGGCTTAGTGTCCGCGCCGCTGACCACGGTGCAGGAAAGCACCCGGTCGCTGTCCTTAATAGCCACATCCAGTCGAGTGCCGTTTTGCACCTTTTGCAGATCCGCCACATCCGCCTTGCACACAAAGTACCAAGCATAGCTGGTGATCACCTTGCCTAAGGCGCCGGTGTCGCCCTTGGCGCTCTCGGCAGTCTTTAAGGCTTTATCCAGATCGGCAGCGGTCATCTCCGTCACCTGATCATAATCAAAAACGCTCTCGCACCCATCCGTGTAGCCGGAGAAGACGCCGCTTACCGCCGCAGTCACGGAGCCGATAGGCTCTGCCGTGCCCAATTCGTCCATTTGACTTTGCAAATCCTTTTTCAGCGCCGCAAAGTCAATGCTGGTGCCGATCATCATCTGGCGGCGGGTAAAGGTGTCGTTCATCTCCTGCGCCGCGGCACTTGCCCCGGTCAGATCCGATTGGGCCAGCGCCCGTATGTAATCATTTACATTCTGCACCGCCTCATTGTCCACAGCGGTAATATCCGTGGCAGTGGCGGTACTCTTATTTTCCATATCCCGGTAGTGCTGCAGCTTCTCCTTTAAGGCGGTGCGCTGGCTGTACGCCTTAGCGTCCGCCTCCGACTGAAAGCGCAGAGCCACCTTGCCGTCCTTGGCAATCTTCTCGCCGTCGGCAACGCATTGCACCGTCACGCCGCCGGGGCCGCTAACCGTGTGCTCCTCTCGCACCGCCAGTGCCGTGGTCTCAATGGTACGGTACACGGTGGTCTCCTTGGCGGTGTAGGTTTGCAGCCGCACATGGGTAGCAGTATAGCACTCATACACCACCACAGACAAAATCAGCAGCGCCACAATGCCGATGGCCCAGTTCTCCTTGGCGGTGCGACTGAGCTTTTTACGGCTTTTATGCTCTTTTTCCTTTGTCTTTGCCATAAAGAAAATCCTCTGCCTGCGCCGTCGCTGCGGCGATCAGGCGCTCTGTATCCATGGTATCCGGCTCCAGCACCACAGTGCCCTGCCGGCGCTTAAACCAAGTGATCTGGCGCTTGGCGTAGCGGCGGGTCTCCTGCTTGAGCCGTTCTACCGCCGTCTCCAGCGGCTCGCTGCCCTCCAAATACGGCAGCAGTTCCTTGTGCCCAATGGCCTGCCTTGCCGTAGGGCCGCAAGCGGCGTAGGCCTGCCGTGCTTCCTCCACCAATCCGGCGGCCAGCATGGCGTCCACCCGGGCATTGATCCGATCATACAGCACCTGCCGATCCCGGTAACAGAGCACAAAATACAGTGCCTCATAAGGGCTGTCCTCCCGGCGGGAGGCTGCATTCTGGGCCGTTTTGGTCACACCGGCATAGTACAACTCCAGGGCACGCACCACCCGATTTTTGTTATTAGGGTGTATCTCTGCCGCAGCCGTGGGATCCACCTGTTGCAATGTACGGTACAACTCTGTGCCGTTCTTTGCCAGCAACTCCCGGCGCAGGTCCGGGTTCGTCTGCACATGGGCAAACTGAATGTGGTCAATAAAGCTGTCAATAAACAGCCCGGTGCCGCCAACCAAAATGGGCACCTTACCCCGGGCGGCAATATCCGCCACCGTCTCCGCTGCCAGTTTGCAATACTGAGCCACGCTAAAAGGCGTGTCCGGGGGCAGAATCTCTGCCAAATGGTGCACCGCTGCCTGCCGCTCCGCTGCCGTAGGCGCCGCAGTGGCAATGGGCATACCGGTATAGATCTGCATAGAGTCGGCACACACGATCTCGCCGTCCAGCCGCCGCGCCAGGGCAATGCCCAAACCGGTTTTGCCGGAGGCGGTGGGGCCGGCCACCACAAGTACCTTTGTCTTCATACTCACGCCCTGCCGAACTGTCTTTCGATCTCGTACCGGCTAACCTTAATCATCACCGGCCGCCCATGGGGGCAGTAGCGAATATCCGGCATGGACAGCAGCTTCTCAACAAACAGGCGCTGCTCCGCCGGGCTGGTCACATCACCGGCCTTGACCGCTGCGCGGCAAGCGGTGGAATGGAAAATCCAGTCCAGCTTTTCCGGCTCAATGTCCGTTTTGTGCTCCAGCAGCTTCTCTGCGATCTCGCAAATCAGGTCGGCAATATTTGCCCCGTCCAGCATAGCGGGCACCGATCGCACCAACACCGCGTCCGTGCCAAAGATCTCCACCTCAAAGCCGCCTTTTTGCAGCAAATCCAGATGTTCCTCCACGGCGGACAGCTCCGCTTTGTTCAAGCGCACGGTCACCGGCGCCAGCAACAACTGGCTGTGGACCTCCGCGTTCCGGCGCAGGGTTTCAAAATTCATCCGCTCGTGGGCGGCGTGCTTGTCAATATAATATAAATTATTTTCTATCTCTACAAGTATATAGGTCTTAAAGGCTTCGCCCACTACACGGAAGGCCGGGGTCTTCCGGTCCTCGTCCACCACCTGCACCGTGGGGGCAGGTGCTGTCTCCGGCGAAGGCGGTGCAGCCGCTGCCGATTCTGCGCTCTCATGCGTAGGCACTGCCGGGGACGCTTGGGCGGGCACTTCCTGCTCGCTTTGTACCACCGGCGCGGCCTGGGGTTCCGAGGCGTTTATTTCGGTCACTTTTACAGGTGCCGGCTCTTGCGCCATCGGCGCTGCGCTTTGCTCTGTCGCCCGCTGCACCGGGATCTGCCCCTGGGGCGCGGTACGGTACGGCACACCTGCCTGCGCCGTCTGCCAAAAGTCCGTGCGGGGCGCTGTTTGCAGCACCGTTTGCACACTCTCTTCCTTTTTGCGGAAGAAATCGATCTTGGCGCTGCGACTGCCTGCCGGCGGGTACGCGCGTCCCACCTCGTCCGCTGCGGGAGTGCCGCCAAAGGTCGCTTCCTTTACACTGTCGCCAGTCTCAATCGCGGTCTTGACCCCATAATACACCAGGTCAAACACCGGCTTTTCGTTGGCAAAGCGCACCTCGATCTTGGCCGGGTGCACATTCACATCCACCAGCGCCGTGTTGACGGTCATATTCAGCACGCAGGCGGGAAAACGCCCTACCATAATGCTGTTTTTATACGCCTGCTCCAGCGCCGCCAAGGCGGTCTTAGACTTCACCAGGCGACCGTTTATGAAAAAATACTGCATGGCCCGGCTTTTGCGGGAGGCATGGGGGCTGGACACATAGCCCTCCAGCTCCATACCGTTATAGCTGTAATGCACCGGGATCAGCGACTGGGTCAGTTCCCGGCCAAACACGGAGTACACCGTGCTCTTTAAGTCCTTGTTGCCGGGAGTCACCAGGGTCTGCTTGCCGTCCCGGATCAGGCGAAAGGCGATCTCCGGATGGCTCAGCGCCACCGCGTCCAGCACACCGGCCACCGCGTTGCCCTCGGTCACATCTTTCTTTAAGAATTTCATGCGCGCAGGCGTGTTGAAGAACAGATCCCGCACCACCACTGTGGTGCCCACCGGGCAACCGGCGTCGTCGCAGCTTTGTTCCTGGCCGCCGGCGATCACATAGCGGGTGCCCACCTGCTCCTCTGCTGTGCGGGTGAGCAGTTCCACCTGCGCCACTGCGCCGATGGAAGCCATGGCCTCGCCCCGAAAGCCCAGGGTGCCGATGGCGTTCAAATCCTCCTCGGTTGCGATCTTGGAGGTGGCATGGCTGATAAACACCTTGGGCACATCTGCCCTTGCGATACCACAGCCGTCGTCCGTAATGCGCATATAGGTAGAGCCGCCGTGCTGGATCTCCACCGTTATGCGGGTGGCTCCGGCATCAATGGAATTCTCCACCATTTCCTTAATTGCAGAGGCGGGGCGTTCCACCACCTCGCCGGCTGCAATCAGCTGGTACACAGACTTGGGTAAAATATGAATTTGCGGCATGGAACCACCGCCCTTTCTATAATGAAATCCGTTTTTAGCTAAGCTCCTGGGCCTTTTTGCGCAGGTTATCCAGGGTCTGCATAGCCTCAATCGGAGTCAAAGTGTTAATGTCTACGGTCTTTAGAATTTCCAAAATCTCGTTGGTGCCGTTGGCGGTGAAATTGTACTGAATTTCCTCCTCCGGCTCCTCCTCTATGGCTTCCTCCGCCTTAAACTCGATAGGCACGCTGTTCTGCTCCAGCTCCTTGAGGATCACCTTGGCGCGGCGCACCACCTTGTCCGGCACACCGGCCAGCTTGGCCACTTCAATACCAAAGCTCTGGTCCGCGCCGCCCCGCACGATCCGCCGCAGGAAAGTAATATCATCTCCCCGCTTCTTCACCGCTACGGAGTAGTTGCGCACGCCGTCTACCAGCCCTTCCATGGCGGTCAGCTCATGGTAATGGGTGGCAAACAGCGTCTTGGCACCCAAAGTCTTGCGCTTGCACACATATTCCAGCACCGCCCGGGCAATGCTCATACCGTCAAAGGTGGAGGTGCCCCGGCCGATCTCGTCTAAGATAATCAGGCTGTTTTGGGTGGCGTCTTTCAAAATGGTGGCCACCTCGTTCATCTCCACCATAAAGGTGGACTGGCCGGTAGCCAGGTCGTCAGACGCGCCCACCCGAGTAAAGATGGCGTCTACCACGCCAATGTGCGCCTGCCGCGCCGGTACAAAGGAGCCGATCTGCGCCAACAGGGTGATCAGCGCGATCTGGCGCATATAGGTGGACTTACCTGCCATATTGGGGCCGGTGATAATGTGGCACCGGTCGTCCTGCAAGTCCAGGTATGTATCGTTGGGAACGAACGGCCCGCTGTCCAGCAGCGCCTCCACCACCGGGTGGCGGCCGTCCTTAATCTCGATCACGCCATCCCCTTCTACCTGGGGACAGGTGTAGTTATGCTCTGCCGCCACATGGGCCAGGGAACACAGCACATCCAGCCGGGCCAGCGCCTTGGCGGTCACTTGCAGCCGCTGGATCTGACCGGCGATCTCCTCTCGCAGAGCACAGAACAGCTGGTATTCCAGCGCCACCTCCCGATCCTTAGCGCCTAAAATCTTGCCCTCCAGCTCTTTCAGCTCCTGGGTTATGTAGCGCTCACAGTTGGCTAAGGTCTGCTTGCGGATGTAGGTCTCCGGCACCTGGTCCCGGTATGCGTTGGACACCTCAATATAGTAACCGAATACCCGGTTGTAGCCCACTTTCAGTTTGGGGATACCGGTTTCTTCCCGCTGCTGCGCTTCAATGGAGGCAATCACGCCGGTGCCGTCGGTCATAATGGCCTTTAGGCTGTCAATCTCTTCGTTATAGCCTGCTTTGATAAACCCGCCTTCGCGGATAGAAAAGGGCGGCTCTTCCACAATTGCCCGGCGAATTTCCTCTGCCACATCGGTGAGCAGGTCAATATCGCTTTCAATTTCCCGCAGCATGGCGGTGTTGCAGTCTGCCAAAGCAGTCTTAATCTCCGGCAGGGCGGAAATGGTGCTCTCCAGCGCCCGCAATTCCTTGGCATTGGCAGTGCCGTACACAATGCGGGTCATCAGCCGCTCAATGTCGTTAACACCCACCAGCGCCTGGCGCACCGTGTCTCGCAGCATAGGGCAGTCAAACAATTCGCCCACCGCATTTTGGCGACGGAGGATTTGGCTGACGCTCAGCAGTGGCCGCTCCACCCAGGCACGAATCATCCGCTTGCCCATGGCAGTCTTGGTCTTATCAATCACCCACAGCAGCGAATGCTTCTTGTCGCCGGTCATCATGGAGCGGGTCAGCTCCAAGTTGCGCCGGGCGCTGATGTCCAGGTGCATAAACCGCTCGCTGTCGTAGAACTCCACTTCCGACGGGGTCTCGATCTCGTCTTTCTTCTGCGTATTCTTCAAATAAGCGATCACCGCGCCCAGGGCACACACCGTCTCGCGGCTGTGACCCAGGTCCAGTGCGGCGATCTCATCCTTCTTTAAGGTCTCTATAATTTCCTGGGAGCAGGCGTCAAAATCAAACAGCGCCGCCTCCGGGTACTCGGCGGACGCCTCCAGCCGAGCCGTAACGAACTGCACCACATGGCCATAATCGGCAGCAGTGCCGCCAAAGATCACCTCTTTGGGAGAATAGGTGGACAGCTGATTGATCACCTTGCTCTCCACATCCTCGCCGGTAGCCAGGGTCACATGAAACTCGCCGGTTGACACATCCGCAAAGCAAAGCCCGGCGCCGTTCTCGCTGCCAAACACACTGCACAGGTAGTTGTTGACGCCGTCCTCCAGCATATTGCCCTCGATTACCGTACCGGGGGTGATGATTCTTATAACCTCTCTTTTAACGATGCCCTTGGCCAGCGCCGGATCCTCCATCTGCTCACAGATGGCCACCTTGTAGCCCCGGCTCACCAGCTTGGCGATATAGCTGTCTGCGCTGTGAAAGGGCACGCCGCACATAGGTGCCCGCTCCTCCTGGCCGCAGTCCCGACCGGTGAGCACCAAATCCAGCTCCTTGCTGGCAATCTTGGCATCATCAAAAAACATTTCATAAAAATCGCCCAGACGGAAGAACAAAATCACATCCGCATAGTCCTTCTTGATCTGAAAATACTGATCCATCATAGGGCTGATCTTTGCCTTTGCCATATTCCACTCGTCCTCCTCTCTGCAAAAAATGCTGCGAGCGACCACGCCGCCCGCAGCCGGTTTACACCTTAGTGGCAGCCGCCGCAGGTGCAGCAATCGTGGGTGCAGCCACCCTCCTGCTGCTGGGGCAGCTCACAGGTCTCCGGGTCCTGACCGTCAAAGAACAGGCCCATCATACCGCTGATGTACTGTGCCATCTCCTCCATGGCGGAAGCAGCGGCAGAATACTTCTGCATATTTTCGCTCTCCATAATCTCACCATAGAGCTTCTGATAATCGGCCTGCAGGCTCTCAATGCGATCCTTGTCTGCATCGTTTGCCTTCTCGGCCTCCTGCTGATACTTCAGGGAGATCAGCTGCAGCTCCTGCATCTGCTGCTGCAGCTTCTCGTCGCCGTCATTGGCCTTAGCTGCGGCCTGGAGGGCTGCAAAGCGCTCGTCCTTTTGAATTTCTTTGCCCAGTTCTCTGAGTGCGGATTCCAAACTCATAAATTTAATTCCTTTCCAGTTCTCCCCGCAACACATAGGTGAGCGGTTCTATAACTTTTACATTTTGGAAGGAGCCGATCAGGCTGTCGTCCCCTTCAAATTCTATAATCAGGTTCCCGTCCGTGCGGGCGGCAACATAATTATCGCCTAACTTGCCTTTGCCGCTGACAAAGCACTTAAAAGTCTCGCCCCGGTGCAGCTGCATTTGCTCTGCGGAGATCTGTTCTTGCAGGGCCAGCAGCTCCGCCATCCAGTGGGCTTTTTCCTTATGGGACACCGGATCGTCCATCTTGGCCGCCGGGGTGCCCTCTCTGGGCGAGTAGATGAAAGTAAAGAGCGAGGTGGCCCCCACCGCTTTGACCAACGATAAAGTATCTTGAAACTCCTCATAAGTCTCGCCTGGGAAGCCCACGATCACATCGCTGGTGATGGAAAGGGCGCTGCCCATCTTGGCCTTAGCGTAGTGCACCAGCTCTAAATACTGCTCGGCGGTGTAGCCCCGGTTCATGGCTTTCAGCACCCGGTCATTGCCGCACTGGAAGGGCAAGTGCAGGTGCTTGGCTACCTTTGGACATTCGGCCATGGTGTCCAGCAGTTCTTTGGTACAGTCCTTGGGGTGGCTAGTCATAAAGCGAATACGAAAATCGCCGGGCAGGTCGTTAATTTGCCGTAGCAGTTGGGAAAAGGTAACCCGTGGGGTCAAATCTTTGCCGTAGCTGTTCACATTCTGCCCCAGGAGCGTGATCTCTTTATACCCGTCGGCGATCAGCTGCTTGGCCTCTGCCAGCACATCGCACACCTGTCGAGAGCGCTCCCGCCCCCGCACATACGGCACAATGCAGTAAGTGCAAAAGTTGTTGCAGCCGTACATAATGGGCAGCCACGCCCGCCGCTGATCGTCCCGCACCACCGGCACACCCTCGGCAATCACGCCGTCCATATCCGGCAGTTCAAACACCCGCTTTTTGCGGGTTAGGGTGCGCAGCAGCAGCTCCGGCAGCCGGTGCACCACATGGGTGCCGAACACCAGGTCCACAAAAGGAAAGGACTGCTTGATGCGCTCGGCAATGTGCTGTTGCTGCATCATACAGCCGCACAGGGCGATCACCGTGTCCGGGTGCTCCGCCTTATAGGACTTGAGCGCCCCCACGTTGCCAAACACCCGATCCTCTGCGTGCTCCCGCACAGCGCAGGTGTTAAAGAGAATAAACTGTGCTTTGTGCCGATCGTCGGTAAACGCGTAGCCCATATCCGCCAGCATACCCTTAATATGTTCGCTGTCCGCCACATTCTGTTGGCAGCCGTAGGTGATCACACAGGCCAGGGGCTTGTCCGTATAGCGGCTTTGCAGCACCGCCTGCACCTTGGCAGCGTTCTCTCTTTGGGCGTCCAGTTCTTCTTTGCTGATGGTCTTGGTATTGATCAAGGGTACTTCCTCCGACATTGGCTTACAAAAGCCCATTTCAGGCTCCTGCACATTATAGCATTATAACAAATTCCGCGCCACGGTTCAATATATATAATATATAATATTTATTAAAAATAAGTGAATTTTTGTTCACCTTGCACCCTGCCATTGCTTTTGACGGCAAAAAGTGGTAAAATCCATACTTACATGCCGTGAATCGGCACTGAAAGAAGCAATTTGACGAGGTGATCTTATGCTGCACCAGCGCGGCGCCGGTGTGCTTATGCACATCAGCTCCCTGCCCTCCCCTTATGGGATCGGCGTGTTTGGCCGGCACGCCCGAGACTTTATCAACCGTATTGCGGACATGGGCTTTACCTACTGGCAGGTGCTGCCCTTTAATCCGATTGACGGAGCCGGAAGCCCCTATTGCTCCCCCTCCGCTTTTGCCGGCAACTACCTGTTTATCGACCCGCAGGGATTGCAGGATATGGGCCTGGTGACGGCGGAAGAAGTGGCGGCAAATCATTATGACGGCACGCCGTACACGGCGGACTTTGCCTTTGCCGGTGAACGCCGACTGGCGCTGCTGGAGCAGGCTTTTTTGCGCATAGACGATACCCTGGCGGCCAAGATCAAGGCCTTTGAGGTGGAGAACCCATGGCTGACGGATTACAGCGTATTTATGGCGGTAAAAGAGGCGGAGGGCGGCAAGCCCTGGTGGCAGTGGAGCGACCGCCACGCCCATTACCACACCTGTATTCAGGACATATATGCCTATGAGAGCCGGGCGGCGTTTTGGAAATTTGTGCAGTATATTTTCTACCTGCAATGGGGCAATATCAAGGCCTACGCCAACGGAAAAGGCGTGGCGGTCTTGGGAGATATGCCCATTTATGTAGCCATGGACAGCGCCGATGTGTGGTCCGGTCTGCCCCTGTTTCTCATTGACGAAAAAACTTTAAAGCCGGAGAAAGTGGCCGGTGTGCCGCCGGATTACTTTAGCGAGAACGGCCAGCTGTGGGGCAATCCCCTGTACGACTGGGCGACTATGGAAAAGGACGGCTACGGCTGGTGGCTTTCTCGCCTGGGTCACGCGCTGACCACCTATGACGCGGTACGTATTGACCACTTCCGCGCCTTTGCCAGCTACTGGGCGGTGGACGCCCAGGCAGAGACTGCCAAGGTGGGCCAGTGGCTGCCCGGACCGGGGATGAAGCTGTTTAACAAGATATTTGAGGTGTACCCGAACGCCCCCATTATTGCCGAGGACCTGGGGGTGTTTGGAGAGGATGTGGTGCAGCTGCTTGCTGACACCGGCTTCCCCGGTATGAAAGTGGTGCAGTTTGGCTTTGACCCCAACGGTGATAGCAGCCACATGCCCCATAACGCAGAGAAAAACAGTATCAATTATGTGGGCACGCACGACAATAACACCTTGCTGGGCTGGCTGTGGGAGGCCGGTGAAGCAGAGCGCCGCTTTGCCCTGGACTATGCGGGCTTTACCGGCGACAACTGGGGCGACGGCGGCTACCAAAGTCCCGCCTGCCGCAAAATTATAGAAACAGTGTGGCGCAGCGCCTCCAATGTGGTGATCATCGCCTTGCAGGATATGTGCGGCTTTGGCAGCGACGCGCGAATAAACACCCCCGGCGTGCCGGAGAAGAACTGGCGCTTTCGCACTACAAAAGACACCATTGCCAACATAGACGGCACCTATTTCCGCCGAATCAACAGCCTGTTCCGCCGCACCTACCCGGTTTTTGAAAAATAACAGGGTCAAAAAAACATCTCCTTCATAGTATGTTACTGAAGCACTGCGGGGCGCCGGGCGCCCGGTGTGCAATAACCTATGAAGGAGTTTTGTTATGCCCGATTCGATCATTGATACCGGCGAAAAACGCATTAACGAGGCGGTGTGCATTGACACCAAGCGCATTTACGACAGCTGCGTAAGCAAGGACTGCCTGGAGGACCTGCGGGTCACCTTTTATGCCCCGGCGCAAATGCTGGTAGACAACGCGGTCACCGTCAAGTGCCGGGACTGCACCATTGAGGCTGTAAGCATTGATGTGGACGAAGTGCCCTTTGACAACGGCTTTTACAGCGTGGATGTTACTTACTACTTTAAGCTGACCTTTGACTGCTACTCGGCGCCCTGCACGGTGCCTATGGTAGCCACCGGCTACACCAGCTTTAACAAAAAGTGCATTCTCTACGGCAGCAGCGGCAATGTGAAGGTCTTTGTGAGCAATGTGTCCGCGGAGGCCCTGGACTGCCCGGAGGCCCCCCAGTACACCAACCCCTCTGCCAAGGTGCAGGCGGTGGATCCGGTGATTCTGTCTATGGATGTGGTATGCAGCTGCGACTGCCGCGTGCCCTGCTTGACCTCCATGCCCAAGTCCATTACTTCCACACTGGACAACAGCACCCTGCCGGAGCGCCCGGCCAAGGCTGTGCTGGTGACCCTGGGTCTCTTTTCCATCATACAGATGGAGCGGGATGTGCAGATGACCATTCCCGCCTATGACTACTGCATTCCGGAGCGGGAGTGCAACTGCAACACCGCCAACCCCTGCGAGACCTTCGCCGGCATTGACTTCCCGGTGGATGAGTTCTTCCCCAGGGACAAAGAGGACTGCTGCCCCTGCTGCCCGGACAGCGGCAACACCGGCACCAATACCGCCGACCATCGTAACAATCGCTAAAATCCAAAAAGCACCGCTGACGGTCCCCCGTCGGCGGTGTTTTTTTCGTATTTTCATTGTTCGTCAAACAAGAAGTTCGCCCGATCTTGATACTTGCCGTTTTTGAATGTAATTTCGTAACTCACCCGATTCGACCGCAGGCGCCATTCCAAGACGGTCACGGTATCGCCGTTTTTGCTCTGTTCCACACCATAACAGCTGACCGTAGACAGCGGCGCGATTTTCAAGCATTCTTCCAAGGTCAGTTCCGGCGCCCGGTCATACAGACTTTTGGCCTGATCCATAGACAAAGGGCAATCAAATTCCGTATTCACCAGGCACTTGCGCTCGTATATACCGTCCTGATCCGTATCTTCCAGAATCACATGGTACGGCATGCCCTCGTAAACGGTTTCTTCATTTGCAGCCAAGCCCGCCTCATAATCCGCCGGTGTATTTTCAGACCGCACCGGCAGTTGGGTTTTGTCCAAAACTTCCATGGCCTGCTGTAAGGGCTTGGATTCCACACCTTGGCGCGCCCGCTCCCGCATAAGTGCATCTACGCCGTTGGACACGCCCAGCGACACCGCCGCACAAACAGTCAGAGCCACTAAAATGCGCCCGATCACCGGCATACGGCGGAAAATGCCCTGCTGCAACGTTTGGCTGTTGACCCGATGGATTTTGCCGGCACAGATAAAATCCACCACGGCCAGTACCAACGGCAGAAAAGACAAAACGAGCTGCACATTGTACATCCAGTCCATATTCCAACCCCTCCACTGGGAGAAATATAGCCAAGGCGACACACCCTCAAGTGCAAAATCCAACAAAAACGGCGTGTCCATAGCTAAAGCAGCCGGTATATCCAAAGTCAGACAAAACAGTAGGGTGAACAAAGTGTACCATAAAAAATACTGCGTAATGCTACTAACAACACAAAACAGACCGTGCCCAATCAGCAGCACCGGATCCTTGCACTTCCACGCCCAGCGAAAGGCCAGGGTGGTGGCTGCCAAAACAACCAGCACATTGACAAACAGCAGGGTATGGACCAGCCAGTCCGGCATAATATCATACAAGGAATACGACCACTGATTGCAAAACCCATATAGCACAGACAGCAACACGCACGCCGCCAGAGCAGAAAAGCCCAGCACACGCCCGGGCAAGTTGCGGTGCAGGCGGCCCAGTTCCCGAGCCATCTTCTCCGGCGCGCCCATACGGCTCATTGCCATATTCTCCGCCTTTTCCCTCTCATATCCGGCGTCTGTATAGAAGCTGATATCGTCCTCTATATGATCCTCCAACTCCCGCTGTACCTGGGCTTTGGTATACGGGTTGGAGACCAACAGCAGCGCCTTGCGCAAATACTCTTCTTTTTTCATGCCCCACCTCTACGCAAACTCCAATACCCGGGTCACATCCCGCGTGTAAGACAAAAACTCCGCTTTCTTCTCGGCGAACTGGCGGCGGCCTTTGTCCGTCAAGTGATAATACTTACGACGGCGGCCGTCCACCGTGCGCCAATCGCTCTTTAGGCACCCCTCCTGCTCCAAAGCGTGGAGAATGGGATACAAAGTTCCCTCGCTCATTTGAAACACATTTTCGCTGCGAACCTCCAACTCCCGAATAATCCGATAGCCGTACAAATCCTTGCCGTCCAACACGCTCATCACCAATAGCGGCGTGCCGCCCTTTAGCAGTTCTTTACTGTAACGCATCACGCACCTCCTAAAATCAATACCTTGGAATACAATGTATATCTCACGACTACATCGTAACACAAGGTATCGATTTTGTCAACAAAAAAATACCACCCTGTAAAAGAGTGGTATTATTCGCATATTTTGTTTCGCCTCTGGCGCAATCCCCCCTGCGGCTACGCCGCTCTTCCCCCCCTTTGCAAGGGGGGCGTGGTTGTTGCAACCGCTTTGCCTCCCTTGTAAAGGGTGACTCCCCGCAGTGCGGGGAGATGTCGCTCAGCGACAGAGGGGACGGGCACCGGTTAGGTGGTGGCTGCGCGTTTACGAGCAGACGGAGGGATTTTGACATTTTTTCGTGTCAAACGTCTTTACACCTTTTCCATTCGGGCAAAGTTGGCCATCAATTTCTTGGTGCCCGCGCGGTCAAAGGCCACCTCCAAAAGGGTATCGTTGCCCATGGGCTGGGTAGACAGCACCACGCCGGTGCCAAAGGTCTTGTGGCGTACCGTATCGCCTACGGCGTAGGTGACGCCGGTAGCTGCCGGAGCGGCCTTGGCGGTCTTGGCGCCGCCAAACTTGTGGGCGTAGCTGCTCTTTTGGGTCTGCTGTCCCACCTTGGCGCCGGTAAAGCCCGCGTGGCTGCGGAAGGACTGAACAGTCACATCCTCCGTCACCTGCTCCGGGATCTCCCGCAAAAAGCGGGAGGGCATATTCCGGTTGGTGGTGCCGTAAAGCATACGCTGGCGGGCGTTGACCAAATAAAGCTTTTCCCGGGCGCGGGTAATGCCCACATAGGCCAGGCGGCGCTCCTCCTCCAGCTCCTCCTCGCTGTACATGGCCTGACTGCCGGGGAAGATACCCTCCTCCATACCGGGGATAAACACCACCGGGAATTCCAGGCCCTTGGCGGAGTGCAGGGTCATCAGCACCACAGAGTCCTCATCGTCGTTATAGGAGTCAATGTCGGACACCAGCGCCACATCCTCCAAAAAGTCGGACAGCTCAAAGTCCTCGTTCTCCTCCTGGTATTTAATGAACATGGAGGAAAGCTCCTTGATATTGTTCAGCCGATCCTCGTACTTCTCCGGGTCGTCCTCCTGGAGATAGTCCGTGTACTTGGTCTTTTCCAAAATCTCCTGGAGCAAGTCGCTCAGAAGCATACCGTCCTCCAGGCAACGCTGGAAGTATGTAATCTGGGCGGCAAAATCCCTTAATTTTTGAGCACTACGGGCAGTCTTTTGGAACTCGTCTGCTCGCTGGCACACCTCAAAAGCAGAGATGCCCAGTCCGGTGGCGATCTCCGCAATATGGCTAACCATGGTGGCGCCGATCCCCCGCTTAGGCACATTGATAATGCGCTGCAAGCGCACCGTGTCCGCCGGGTTGTTAATGAGCGCAAAGTAGGCGGTCATATCCTTAATTTCCTTGCGGTCAAAGAAGCGGTTGCCGCCAATGACCTTGTGGGGAATACCGCTTTTCGTCAGGGCAATTTCAATGTTCCGGGACTGGGCATTCATTCTGTACAGGACTGCGTGGTCGCTCATTTTGCGCCCGGCCTTTACATTCTTCAGAATCTCCTCCACAATAAAGGAGGACTCGTCCGCCTCGTTCTGGGCAGTATTCAGAATGATCTTGCTGCCGGCGCCTGCATCCGTCCACAGGCGCTTGCCCTTTCGATTTTTGTTATTGGCGATAACCGCGTTAGCGCCGTCCAAAATATTCTGGGTGGAGCGGTAGTTCTGCTCCAGGCGAATCACTGTGGCGTTCTTATAATGCTGCTCAAAGGACAAAATATTCTCAATGGTGGCGCCACGGAAGCGATAAATGGACTGGTCGTCATCACCCACCACGCAAATGTTCTTAAACTTGTCCGCCAGCAGCGAGGTGAGCACATACTGGGCGTGGTTGGTGTCCTGGTACTCGTCCACCATCACATAGCGGAACTGGTTTTGGTACAGCTCCAGCACATCGTCATTCTCTCGCAGCAGCTGCACGGTGTTGTAGATCATATCGTCAAAGTCCATAGCGTCCGCCGCCAGCAGTTCCTTTTGATAGAGCGCATAGCACTCGGCGATCTTGCCCTTACGGAAGTCCGCGCCCACGGTAGCCCGGTACTCCTGGGGGCCGATCAGCGCGTCCTTGGCGTTGCTGATCTCCGACAAAATGGCCCTGTGGTTCAGAAACTTGTCGTCAATGCCCAGCTGGCGCTGGCACTGCTTCATCACCCGCTTGCTGTCGTCCGTGTCATAAATGGTAAAGTGGTTGGTATAGCCCAGCCGATCCCCAAACCGGCGCAAGATCCGCGCGCAGCAGGAGTGGAAGGTGTGGGCCCAAATGGACTCCGCCTCCGGACCGATGGCGTCTGCCAGTCGCTGGCGGATCTCCCCCGCCGCCTTATTGGTAAAGGTAATGGCCAGCACCTGCCAAGGCAGGGCGTAGCCGTCGGCAATAATATGCTGCACCCGGTTAACCAGCACGGTGGTCTTGCCGCTGCCGGCCCCGGCCAGGATCAGCAAGGGACCCTCGGTGTGCTGCACCGCCTGCTGCTGCATTTGGTTAAGTGCCATTGGTGTTCCTCCGTCTACAAAAAAATTACAAACAAAAAGGGCGCAAAATCCGGCAGGCTAGGCCCGCCGGATTTATCACCCAAAAATCAGTTGTTCCAGTTACTTTAACAAAGTGAGCATAATGCCTGCTGCTACGGCAGAACCGATCACGCCGGACACATTGGGTCCCATGGCGTGCATCAGCAGGAAGTTGGAGGGGTTCTCTCTCTGCCCCTCTTTTTGGCTGACGCGGGCGGCCATTGGCACGGCAGACACACCGGCAGAGCCGATCAGCGGATTGACCTTGCCCTTGGTGAAGATATACATCAGCTTGCCGAAGAGCACGCCGCCGGCAGTACCCACGGAGAATGCGATCAGGCCCAGCAGCACGATCTTCAGGGTATCCAGGTTCAAGAATTTATCCGCAGAAGTGGTGGCACCTACGGACAGACCCAGCAGAATGGTAACAATGTTCATCAGCTCATTCTGTGCCGCTTTGGCGATACGCTCGGTCTGGCCACTCTCTTTCAGCAGGTTACCGAACATGAGCATACCCACCAGTGCAGCCGCATCCGGCAGCAGCAAAGATACAATGACCGTTACCAAAATGGGGAACAAAATCTTCTCCAGCTTGGAAACAGGGCGCAGGTTGCCCATCACCACGCTGCGCTCTTTCTTGGTAGTCAGCGCGCGCATAATGGGAGGCTGAATGATGGGCACCAAGGCCATATAGGAGTACGCCGCCACAGCAATCGTACCCAACAATTCCGGTGCCAACTGGGAGGTGACGAAAATAGCCGTAGGACCGTCCGCACCACCGATAATACCGATAGAACCGGCCTGCTGGGGAGTAAAGCCAAGCAGAATGGCACCCACATAGGTAAAGAAGATACCCAACTGGGCAGCAGCGCCCAGAATAAAACTGGAGGGATTGGCGATCAGCGGCGCAAAGTCCGTCATGGCGCCAATGCCCATAAAGATCAGGGGCGGGTAAACACCGGCTTTTACGCCGAAATACAGGAAGTCGATCAGACCGGGGCTAAGCACGGCGCCGGAAGCGTCCGTCAACCGGCCGGCCATCAGGTCGATAAACTCGTGAATACTGGAGTAATGCACAGCCAGGTTGGCGCTGGGAATATTGGCCAGCAGCATACCGAAGGCAATGGGGATCATCAGCAGCGGCTCAAAGCCCTTCTTGATACCCAAATACAGGAAAACAAAAGCAACCACCAGCATGACAGCGTTTTTCCAGCCACCGTCCGCTGTGAAGAAATAGGCGTAACCGGAGTTGGAAAAGATCTGTACAATGACCTCCCAAACCCCTCTTAAAATCTCACTCATTCATATACCTCCGTTAAAACGGGCGTGTGTTCTCTGCCACAGCGGCAGCCGCCCAGGGATTGCGCACACCCACCGGATTGGGGCGCACACGGCGCACGCTCTGTACCACAGCACCGGGGCCTTCGCTGGCCGCAACGGCAGCTGCAATCACAGCCACTACCTCGCCGGGAATGCCACTCTCCACCACCGGTGCAGGTGCGGCAGGCGCAGCCTTGACAGCGGGTGCAGACGGTGCGGAAGCCACAGTCACCTGGCTCTCCATAGCCTTTAACTTTTTCTTCTTACCACGAGTCTCTGCCCCGTGCACAACGGCGCCGAATGCCTTAAACACAAAGATCAGCAGCACCAAAATGCCCAAAACAATCACAATGCCGGCAATCACGACGGTGCTTGTAAAGGTAGCACTTCTGTCTGCTACGATACCGGTAGCCGCCAGCAAAATTGAAGATAACGGGTTCATCTGATTAACCTCCAGTTACAATTTTCCAAATTAAAGATATTATAAATCAAAAGCGGCACAAAAGCAATGTTTTTTGCAGCAGAAAGAAAAAAATTGCAAAACTTCGTCAAACTGTATAAAATCCGTTGGAAAGTCTTGATTTATTTTTAAGATCGGATATAATGATAGTGTACCAAAAGGAGGCGGACTTATGACTGAACAGACCTTGATCATTGCCATCTTGGTGGCGCTGGTGATCCTGTGGATCACAGAGACTTTAGGCATGCACCGCACCAGCCGCATCTTAGGCGGCGTTATTGACTTGGGCTTTGCCGTGCTGCGCTAAGTAAACAAAAGGAAATACATAGACCTACAAAAACAGCCGCTGCGATAAGCAGCGGCTGTTCTTTTTTCTGTTATTCTTTTATGCGGCAAATGCGCATAGCGTGCTTCTCCACCTTAAAACGCACTTCCGTATAGTCAAAATTCTCCCCATCGCAGTTACCCAAAAGCGGCCGATCGTCCACGGACCAAAAGCGACCGCCTACGGTGTAACCGGTATGTACCACATCCGGCGCATACTCGGCAGCCGTGCCGGCACTGTACCGCGGCACAATGGGCACAGCCTTCGCCAGGCTCAGCGGATCCACATAGGTAAAATCCAGCAGACCGTCATCCAGCTTGCTGCCCGGCGCCGGACAAAAGCCGCCGCCGTAGTAGCTGGCATTGCAGATGGCAAACAGGGCATATTCCATATTCTCCCGATGAAATTTATAGGGGTTGCCGTTTTCGTCCACACAGTCCAGTTCAACATTGACCTTGTAGCGCAGGGGCTGCATCATCACCGGCACCACGGCAATATTGTATGCCTGATGGCCCAGTGGGGGAATTTTACCTGCGATCTTGCGGCCGATGGTCTCCACCTTGGTGTCCAGCCCATAGCTCATCACATTGATGCACTTTTCGCCGTTATAGTCGATCAGATCCAGCGGCTCTACCGTGTAATTCAGCTTGCCGGAGTACAGGCCAAAAGATTTGATCACATTCTCCACATTGATCTTCTTGGTGCCATAGACTTTCTTGGCAAAATCGTTGCCGGTGCCCAGGGGCAGCAGCATCATAGGGGTCTCTGTATGTGCCAGGCCGTTGGCAATCTCATGTACTGTGCCGTCGCCGCCACAGCAGACAATGACACAACGATCGCCATACTTTGTCGCATAAGCCGTTGCAATCTCTCGGGCGTGGCCGGAATGGTCCGTCTCTTCCACAATCATCTCATCATCAATAAGACGAAAAGCGGAGCGAATACGGCTGAAAATCGCCTCTTTGTCCTTATGGCCGGACACCGGATTCACAATAAATACATACTTCATCTGTTTTTCCCCTCTTTCACGCCGGATGCCGTCAGGCCAGGCATGCACCACCCACCGGGCGCACTTGCAGCACATGGCAGGTGCCCTCGCCGAACACACCCTCCAGCACGGTACGGTACTGCTCCAGCAGATCGTTTGGCACAAAGGCCTGAATGGTACCGGCAAAGCCGCCGCCGTGCACGCGATAAGCACCACGATCACCCAGCACCTGGCCGCTGATGGCCAGCGCCAAGCTCAACCGCTGATCCGTGGGGTTCTTGGTGGTAAACACATTTTGATTATACATAAAGGAGGAGCGGCCGGAGGCATTGATGTCTGCCAAAAAGCCGTCAAAATTCCCCTGCTCTAAACAAGAGACAGCGTCCTCCACCCGGCGATTGTCATTATAAAAATGAATCGCGCGGATCAATGCCCGGTCATTGACCTTGGTTTGCAGCTCCGGCAGTGCGGCAAAGAAGTCCTCGTAAGCCACCTGGCGCAACACAGACTTGCCCATGGCGTGCGCCACTGCTTCCATCTCGCTGCGAATGGCAGCGTAATCGTCCGTCAAATCCGAGTGGTTACCGCCGGTATCTACAATGCACAGGCTGTGACCGGAGGCAGCAAAGTCATAATCCACCTTTTGGATCACCGGCTCTTGGGTGCTCTCAAAATCAATGGTCACAAAAGCGCCTACGGAAGAAGCCATTTGATCCAGCAAGCCGCAAGGCTTACCAAAGAATACATTTTCGCTGTACTGTGCCACCTTGGCAACGGTTACCGGGTCGATACCGCCATCGTTGTACAAATAAGAAGTGATGGTCCCCAGCAGCACCTCAAAGGCTGCGGAGGAGGACAGGCCGGAGCCGCCCATCACATCGCTGGTGGTCACTGCGTCGTAGCCGCCGACGGTATAGCCCAGATCACTAAGCCGTGCAGACACACCGCGCACCATAGCCGTAGAATGGCCAAAGGCGTCTGCGTTGGGGGCCAGATCCGCCAAATCTGCCACATTCATTTGGTGGCCGGCAGACTTAACCCGCACCACGCCGTCCGCGTTCTTGGAGGCAACGGCAATGGCGTCTAGGTTAATGGCCGCCGCCAACACCTTGCCGTGATTGTGGTCCGTGTGATTACCGCAGATCTCCGTGCGTCCGGGAGCGGACATCAGGTGCACTTCCCGGTCTCCGCCAAAGGTTTCTGCAAAGGTGGTCAGAAGTTCCATGTACCGGGACTTCTGCTTTGCCACTTCCCCGTCGGTCACATATACCCGGCGAAAGGCGTCATCCAACTGGCCGGCTTTGATTTTGTTCATCATCGCTTGTGCATTCATAATTGTACCTCTTTGATTTTATAATACGATTTTGTATTTTTCTTTTTCGCTGTATAGGAGCAGGGTCTGATTCATCTGGCGGGACCGACGGCCGTAATATATATTAAAGGCCATACTGGTAATGCCGGAGAACCCCACAATGATCATCAACAGCGTAATGAACCGCGCCGAAAACGGATTGTACAGCACGGTACCGATTTTGGTATAAATGTAAAGCCGGGGCGCAAAGCCCAGCAGGCTCAGACAAATATAGTAAAGAAAGTCGTAGTGCATGGAGCCATAATACTTGGACACCATACCTAAAGGAATGGACGGCACCAAACGGGACACAAAGAGAATATAAGGGTTACCGTTGCCCTTAAATCGAATCCAGTCCCGAATAAAGCGCATTTGACGAATATTCAGGATCATACCGGCCCAGCCGCCGCCGATCCAACTGCCTTCCGCGTATTTAACTGCAAAGAAGAACGCCAAAAACACCATATTGATCAGCATAGCCTGCCCCAACGGAAACACCACGCCGGAGATCACACACAGCACACCCATAGGAATCGGCAGCTGGCACTTGGCAACATACAGCGCAAAAATGCACAGAATGATCTCAAAATCCGAGTCCAATCCTACAATGGACTCGTCCAGCCGCCGCAGCCAGCTGATGAGCGCGTCAAAGCGCACCTCCAACTCCGTGTGCTTATAAAGCGCCACAGCCAGCAACACCAAAAGCCCCAGCGTCACCAGTGCGATCACGCCGGAAATGAAGTTGGTTCTGTGCCGTTTTTGCTGTTTCAACGGCGTCACCTCCCTTATCTGCGGAGGATCAGTCCTCCTGCTCTCTGAAGTTGCCCAAAAACTTAAAGCCCGGCAACTCGTCCGACAGCGCGCACAACAGGTCCAAGGTCACATCTCGGCGCACACTGCCCATAATATCCACATAAAAGAAATAGCTGAATTCGCCGTTACCCATAGGGCGGCTCTCAATCTTGGTCAGATTCAGTCCGGCCATGGAGAAACGACCTAGCACCCGGTACAAAGACCCGGTGGTATGGGGCACTCGGAAGATCAGCGAGATCTTATCCGCATCGCTGCTGATCTGCATATCCTTGGAGATCACAACAAACCGGGTCCTGTTATTAGAAATATTCTGGATCTCCCGTTTCATAACCTGCAAGCCGTATTTTTTTGCCGCAGTAGGTGAACAGATGGCGGCAATATCCCGCCGGTCGGACTGAGCCACATACTTAGCGGCCGCCGCTGTATTGGAATAAGTAATACCGGTAAAGCCGAAATTCTCAATAAAATTACTGCACTGGGTCAGCGCCTGATGATGGCTGTAAATGCTCTCCACATCTTCATACCGGGTATCCGGGTGGGCGGCCAGGCAGTGCTCGATCTTTTCGTCTCGGGCACCTACCATAAAAAAGCGGTACTTCATAATCAGGTCATAGGACTCATGCACACTGCCGGCGGTGGAGTTCTCCACCGGGATAATGCCGTAGCGTGCCTCACCCTTGTCCACTGCCTCAAATACATTCTCAAAATACTTATAATATTTGATGGGCACACCGGGAAACAGCTGCGCCCCGGCAATGGACGCATAAGCGCCCTCCACACCGGCACAGGCAATGCACTCACCGGGCGCCACAGCAATGGGGCCGTCCTGCAAGGCTGCCGTGATCTCTTTTCTTAAATCGGCGCCGCCGTCCATCATCTTGTGCTGGAGCGCACGGGAGGCGTCCATCGTAGCAGCGAACACGGTCTTGATCGTTTCGCCCCGATCGCCGCACTTGCCTGCCACATCGTCGAGAATTTGGCGTTCCCGCTCCTCATTGAGCACGGGAATACCCCGCTCCACCTTGTACTTGGCCACCTGCTCAGACACATCCATGCGCGCCATCAGCAGAGGAATCAGCTGATCGTCGATACGGTCGATCTCTTTTCTCAGTTCCAACAAATCCATGTATTTTCTATTCCTTATATTCTCTTACTTTTCGATTTTATCCTTGGATCAGCAAATCCATCAGCCCAAAGGCTACGGCAGCCTCTACCACCGGCACGGCACGAGGCACGATACAGGGATCGTGGCGACCGTGAATGTTCAGGGTCTCCGGCTCCATGGTCTGCAAATTCACACTGGGCTGGGACTGACCGATGGAGGGCGTGGGCTTTATGGCCACCTGAAGCACCAAGGGAGCACCGGAGGTCATACCGCCCAGCACGCCGCCGTTATTATTGGTCAGCAGCGCCACCTTTCCGTCCCGGACGGTGTAGCCATCGTTCACATCTGCACCAAAGGCACCGGCAAAATCAAAGCCCAGGCCAAACTGCACGCCCTTCACCGCCGGAATGCCAAACAGCAGGGCCGAGAGCTTGCTCTCCACGGTAGAGAACATATTGCCCCCTATCCCCACCGGCAGACCGATGGCTGCGCACTCAATGCTGCCGCCCACACTGTTTTGTTGCAGCCGGGCAGCCTCGATCACTGCGCGCATATTCTCCTCCGCTTCCGGGTTCAGCACGGCAAATGTGCTGTTGCCCATGCGGTTTAATGTCTCTTTATCAATGGAGTTGGGGTCAAACAAGGCGTCCTTTACCCCGCCCACCTTGGCAATATGGGCGCCTACAAACACGCCCTGCTGTGCCAAATACTGCTTGGCAATAGCACCGGCAAATACCAGAGGTGCCGTCAATCGGCCGCTAAAGTGGCCACCGCCTCGCACATCGTTACGGCCGCCATACTTTACATAGGCCGGATAATCGCTGTGAGAGGGTCGAGGTACCAGCGCCACATTGCCATAGTCACCGCTGCGGGTATTCTCATTGGCAATCTCCATGGCCAGAGGCGCACCGGTGGTGAGCCCATTCAGCACACCGGAGAGAATATGAGGCATATCCTTTTCCAGCCTGGGGGTGGCGGTTTTGTCACGCCCCGGGGCACGCCGAGCCATATCCTTATAAATGGCGTCCAAATCCACCGGGATACCGGCAGGCAAACCGTCAATCACACAGCCGATGGCCGGACCGTGGCTCTCACCAAAAATACTCAGTTGTACCTGCTCACCTGTTACTGATGACATCTGCCTTACCTCCCAGTGCACAAAAATCCTCAAAAAAGGCAGGATAAGTCTTGTTAATGCTCTCTGCCTGTTTGATCACGCTGTCACCTGCAGCATACGCTGCCGCCACAGAAAAGGCCATCACGATCCGATGATCGTTGCAGCCGTCCACCGTGCCGCCCTGCACCGCGCCGGTGCCGTGGATCACCAGCCCGTCCGGCAGTTCTTCCACCTGCACGCCCATGGCCCGCAGATTCAGCGCCACGCTTTGTAGCCGATCCGACTCCTTAAACCGCAGCCGTCCGGCACCGGTAATACGGGTGGTGCCCTTGGCAAAGGCAGCGGTCACTGCCAGCGCAGGCACCATATCAGGAATATCCCGAGCATCAATCTCCGCCGGGCGCAATTCGCCGCCACAGCACCGCACAATACGGTCGTGCACTTCCACCCGGGCACCGAAGCGCTCCATCATAGCACAAACGGCTTTATCCCCTTGGGTAGAGGCCGGGTTCAGTCCGGCAATTTCTATCTCCTGCCCCACCGTGCCGGCAGCCATAAAAAACGCCGCGTGGGACCAATCGCTTTCTACTGTAAAGTCCACAGGCTTGTACTGCTGATTGCCCCGCACCAGGTAGCCAAAATCTGTAGGCCGTACCTGCACGCCAAAAGCCGCCATCACCTGCAAAGTAATATCAATATAAGGCTTTGACTCTAATTCCGTTGTTAAAAGAACTGCCGAGTCGCCGTCTAAGAGCGGCAGTGCCAGTAGCAGCCCTGTCAGGTACTGAGAGCTGACATTTCCGGCGATCTCATATTGCCCGGGTCGCAGCTTGCCGGTAATAGAAAAGGGCAGACCCCCATCTGTCTGTACCTGCACACCGTGCTGTGGCAGCAGGGTGGAAAAGGCATCCAGCGGGCGCCGGGGCAGCCGACCGGCGCCGGTAAAGGTTACCGACTTGCCCAAAGCTGCCGCCACCGGGATCAAAAAGCGCACCAAAGAGCCGCTTTCGTTGCAAAAAATTTCATCCCGCCCGGCAGCCAAATCCGCCAGCGCTTGAACCGTGGCTGCAATATCTGCCGAAGTGCCCAAGGGCGCTACGGAGCCACCACCGGACAGCGCACTGCAAATCAGCGCACGAATGGCAAAGGACTTAGAAGGCGGCAGCTGCACGGTGCCTGCCAGCGGGGACGGCGTGATCTTTACTTGCATGCCCCACCTCCGAACATGGTTCGCAGGGTAGGCAAATCCACCGGATCAATAAAGCTGTCGCCAATCTTACGCAGCAGCACCAGTTTCATACCGTCTGCGGTGCGCTTTTTATCCGCCTGCATCGCGTCCACAATTTCATCAATAGAATGGGTATCCGCCACAGGCAGGTTGTATTTTTGAAGTAAGGCTGCAATGCGGTCCGCCGTGCCCGGTTCCGTCAGTCCTGCGCCCTCTCCGGCACGAGCCGCCAGCACCATACCGATTCCCACAGCGGCGCCGTGCGTCACCGTTTGATAGTTCCATAATTTTTCAATGGCGTGACCGGCGGTATGCCCAAAGTTCAGCAGAGCGCGCTCGCCCGCTTCCTTTTCGTCATGCTCCACCACTACGCGCTTCATATCCACACAGGCATAGATAATCTCGTGAATACGATCTTTAGCACTGGCCTGCTCCAGCAGGGCAAACAGCGCCGCCGAGCGGATACAGCCGTACTTGATCACCTCGCCCATACCGTCACTAAAGAACACATCCGGCAGGGTACGCAGCACCTGCGGATCAATCAGCACCAAAATCGGCTGGTGAAAGGCGCCGCACAAATTCTTGCCCATAGGCAGATCCACGCCGGTTTTGCCACCCACAGAGGAGTCCACTTGCGCCAGCAGTGTAGTGGGTATCTGCACAAAATCAATGCCCCTCAAATAAATGGCAGCCGCAAATCCGGCCATATCGCCGCACACACCGCCGCCCAGCGCAACCACCAGGTCGCCCCGCGTCAGCCCCTCCCGGGCCATATAATTCACCATATTCAGCACGGTCTCCGGCTTCTTGGACGCCTCACCGGCGTCAAATACCAGGGTGCACACCTGAAAGTCTGCGCTCTCCAGCGCCTGCACCACCCGGTTGCCGTACAGAGGGTACACATTGCTGTCGCTGATCAGGCAAATGCGCTTGGCGCCGGACACGCGACGCACCAGGTCACCGGCTTGCTCCAGCAGGCCGTCGTCAATGAGAATATCATACGGTCTGCCGGTATGTACTGTGATCTTTTGCATCAGCCGATCTCCTCCTTAATCCGGTTGCCCTGTTCCATCAGCGCTCGCAGTGCCGGCGCATCCTCCGCCTCAATCGCAGAGCGGAACTTTTGCAAATTGCCAACTAAGTCATCAATCTCGCGAATCAGCGGCTCCTTATTATCAATAAATAACTGGGCCCACATCTCTGCATTGATGCGAGCCACCCGGCTCACATCCCGATAGCTGCCGGCGCTGAAGCCAGCGTGCTGGGGTGCCAAAGGCGACAACACATACGAGCAGGCCAGCACATGGGCAATTTGAGAGGTGAAGGCGATCATCTCATCATGATGCTCCGGGGTGGTCACCACTGTGCGGGCGAAGCCCATATCCTCTGCCAAACCGATCAGGGCATCCACCTTGCGGCGAGGTGCGTCCACCGGGGTACAAATAAAGGACGCGTTGTCAAACAAGTTGTTCAGGCTGTTGTCATAGCCGGACACCTCACGCCCGGCCATAGGGTGGGCACCGATAAAAGTAAATGGCAGTTCCTTATGCGCTGCCATTTGGCGACAGATCTTGGTTTTGATCCCGCAGGAGTCCGTAACCACACTGTCTTTCTTAAACAGATCCTTGTGCTCCAAAATAAAGGGCACAATCGCCTCCGGATAAAAGTTAATAATGGTAATATCTGCCTGGGGCAGCAGTTCCTCCAAAGAACCGGTGGCATCAATGGCGCCGTCTGCTAAGGCTCGCTGAGCCACACTGGGCGTGCGGTTCCAACCCAGTACACGATGTGCCGTGTTTTTCTTCAATGTTTTTGCCAGGCTGGCACCAATCAGGCCCAGTCCTAAAATCAATACTGTCATGCGCATTCCGTCTTTCCGTCCGTACCTATGGACCCAAAGTCACAGATACTATAATAATATATTCCCTATCATAAGTCAAACGAAAAAGGCGAAAAGCGCTCCTTTGGCCAAAAATGAACAGAAAAACGCCGCACCGAGTTGCCTCAGTGCGGCGAATTCATTTTAATTCCAGCGCTTATTTGCCGAATACATCGTACTCAGAATCGTCAAACAAGTCGTTGCCCTTGTTGTTTGAAGGGTCGGATGTCATAACCACATCCTCGGACTTAAGCTGGTACTTGCGAACGGTGATCACCGGTTCTTCATAACTTTTTCTCATCTTAAAGTCCCTCCTTCCTTAAAACTGCACGGTCTCGCTTACAGCCTTGTCAGCATACACGGTATAGTTCTTGCCGTTCAAGGTGTAGGTCACATAGGATCTGTAAGTCAGATCATAGGAACCGGACAGCGAAGTGGACTTGATGCTGACCACATACTGGCCGTAGTTATCATTTTCACCGGTGTGCTTGGAGGCCTTCAGGCGCTTAATGCTGCTGTCGGTGCTGGCATTCTCCAAGGTCAGAGTCTTGCCGGCAGCGGTGGTGAACAGCATACCGTACTCCACAGCCTTGGCATTCTCCGGCAGAGCAAAGTTGCCGATCATGGAGAACTTGGTGCTGGCTTTTACGATGCCATTACGGGTGGAGGAGGAAGCATAATTGCTATCACAATCCATCAGCACATCCGTTCCGAACTCCGGATCACTACACATATCCAGTACATCGCTAAGGGTCATACCCCAGATGGTAATATCCTCGCAGGCACGGAAAGCCAAGGTGCTGCCATAACCAACAATGCGATAGCCATTTGCCGTATCACCATTCTTGTTGGTAGTGCCATTTTCGAGATACGCTACCCAAACCTCTGCCGAGTTATCCGTAGTGGTGATGTAAGAGTTGTACTCGAAAGCACCGCTTACATCTCCGGCCTCAATGTTAAATTTGGCAATGTTCGTCACATCGTACTGTGCGGTAATGGTGGTGTCACCGGTTACGTTAATCTTGGAACCGGCGGCTGCGCCGTTGTCATAACCGCTGAAGGTGTAGAATGCACAAGCGGGAGCGGTGGGCATGGTCACGGAGCCACTGGTGTAAACCACATCAAATACATGACCGTTAATGCCGTTGACAAAAGTCACTACATAATTGCCCGCGTCACTGTCCGCCTTCTCTGTGGTCAGATACGTGTTGCCCTTAACCACAAAGCCGTAGCTGGGTGCGGTGGTCATATACTTGGGTGCGGTGGTCTGGGCAACCTGCACGGAGTTGTAGCTGTAGTACCAAGCATACTTGGCAGCGCCGGTCTCCGTTTCAATGTCATCATTGGTGCTGACGGTACCGTCACCGTTCACTTCAATGCGGGCACCGTAATTGTAAGTACCCAGCGGCGTACCGTTCAGGTACACATTGTAGGTCATGGGCTGTAAGGACTCCAGCAGCGCCTGGATGGCAGCATTCAGGCTGTTCATGTCTTTGTAGGCAATACCCACAATGTCCTTGCCGTTGACCGTCACGGTCTTGTACAACTCAAAACCGGTAATGGCAGACAAATCATACGCATCGGAATCCTTGCCGTCCTGTGCCTTGGCCAGTGCAGCCTCTGCTGCGGACAGATCCAGAGTTGAAGCGGTAATGCTGTATGCATTGACCTTTGCGGTCTCTGCGTCGATCTCAGTCTGCTTGTCGCCCATGGTAGCGGCACGCTGATCTGCGTCATAGTTGTAGTAAGTCAGACCCTTAATGAGCGCAGCCACGCCCTCCAAATCGCTGGCGGCATAGGTCTTGTCGGCCAAAGTCGTCAATTTGGTCACCGCTGCGTCCAGCGCAGAGAAGTCGGCATTATCCATTGTGGAGCTGTACTGAGCGGTGTAAGTCACAGCACCGGTCACCAGCATGGAATCGGTGATCTCCGGATCCCAACCGGTAAAGGTGTAAGAGTAGCCGCCTTTCTTATAGTCGGTTACATCAACCGTGTCGGCCTGCGCCTTCAGGTTTGCACCGTACTCCACATTCTTAATAATCCTGGAGGTATCGTCCCCGTTGGCATCCTTATAGTTAAAGGTCAAGGTGAAGGTGTTCAGCTCCAGAGCGTTGTAAGCACGCAGCAGCGTGGTGTATCTGGTCTTCGCCTCGGTAAGGATCTCATCCGCAGTCATCGTGTTATACGCCATCTGGCCCTTAGCTTTTCTCAAAGCATCGGCAAACTTGGTCCAGGAAGCCTCGGTGTACTTGTTGCTGTCGGTCAGTGCGCTGCACTGGTTGATCAGGTCAAACAGATACGCAATATCTACTACCGTAGCGGTCACGCTGTAGTTCTGTACATCGTGGCGAAGTGTAGTCCAAGCGCTCAAGGGCTGATAGCTCAACCGGGTCACAGCACCCACATTGCCGGAAACGGTATAGATTTTCTTGTTGGGCAGTGTTGTGGTGGTCAACTTGGTAGAGGCGTTATCCTTCGCAACACTCATGGTATAAGCACCTGCATACGTGTTGCCGCCGAAGTTACCACTGCCGCCCTTACCATGTACAAACAGAACATTCTGCGTACCTTGGTTATTAGAAGCCACGCTGGTGGCAATGTCCAGCACATTGGTGGACTTGTCATTAATTCGGTTACCGCTTGCATCCACTGCAAAGGCATCCGTTTTGTTATCTACCTCTACCGCGTACAGGTCCTTCAGTTGCCATGTTGCGGCAGCGGTACCGGAAGTCTTAATGGCATTACCGGGCTTAATGTTCTTCTTGGTTACATATTCGTCCACATCGGTGTCTTTCAAACTGGGGGTCTGACCGGCACCTATGGCACGAGCCACCAACTCACCGGTATCCCCTTCGCCTGTAACGGTATCGTTCAAATTGAAGAACAGAAGCTGGTGACCGTAGTCACGCCAGGAGCCGAAGAACAGCATCATGTCGCCCAAATTAAAGGTGGTGGCTTCATGGCTGGTACGGATCATAACCGCATTGTTGGGGAAGCTAAAGCCCAGCGCCACAGAACCGCTGATCTGTGTATCGTTAACCATACTGCCGCTGGCACTCTTGGAGTTAGGAGAACCAACGATCAGGTGCTCCGCATTGGTAGCCACCGTGCCGTTGGGCAGTTCTGTGAAGGAGAATTCCAGTGCGTCATAAGCAGTCAGAATCTTCTCCAAAACCGCAGTGTAGTCAGCCAGCAGCTGCTCCGGCGTGGTCATGTCTTTGTTGTCCAGCGCAGCCATCTCAAACTTTGCATCAGACACAGCCTGTACCAGCGTGTCGAAGTTTACATATTTGGAGCCGTTCAGTGCTTCATAAGAAGCCAAAATGCTGTTCCAGCTCACATAGTGGGTTCCACTGGTAATGTGCAGATCATGATTGATCCGCAGGGCAGGAATGGCAGCCAATACCGCAGCGGTCTGATCCGCAACGATCTGGGTGTTCTCATCCGTCTTCTGCAATGCAGCAGAGGGAACGCCGTAGTTTTCCTCCGTGCCCCAAACAGCCTTCTTCGCATCGGCGACAGCACCGGTCAGGTTGGCATAGGTGTCCGGCGTAAAGCAGGTCTCATACGCCTCCAGGCCGTTTGCTTTGGTGATGGCTTCTACCAATGCTGTGGTGTCTACTCTGGAATTCTGTGCTTCCTCCAGCAGAGCATCATAAGCCTGCTGCAACTCTACTGCCAAAGGCGTTACGGTGCCGTTAGGCTGATAACCGCTCCCCACAGCCATAATGGCGGTGTAGGCAGCCTCATACGCGGACTTAAAGGCGTTCCAATTATCAGAAGAATAAACGCCATTATCATTGCCGGCTGTGTAAGTGGCCTTGGTCAGGTCAATTACATTGCGCAGCTGATCATAAGAGTCATCATCTGCCGTCAGTGCACTCTGTGCGTTGGTCAGCGCCGTGCGGGCGTTGTCAATATCCGTAGCGCACTTGGACGCAGCATCTGCAGTGTTGGAAGCAAAATTGTATGCGGTGCTGTCGGACGGATTGATAGATGCCAAAGCGCTGGCAGCCACCAGCAGGCTGCGCATATCCGCAGCGTCATTACAATAGTTTTTAATATTAGAGATGGTGGACTTGGCAGTGGCCAAAGCCTCTTTCACCCCGGCATAGTTGATCACATAGCCGTAGTTGTGACCATCGTGTTTTTCCTGGCTACCGCCCTTATCACCGGCCAAGCACTGAGAAGCAGCAATGATTGCTGCGCGATTCTTATCGTGGTCATAAATGGTGAAGCGGGTATCGATGGTGGTCAGCGGGGCGCTGGGGGTACCGCTGTAAGTCACAAAGCTGGAACCGGTGTTCTGCCTAGTGTTGTTTCTGCCGGCGGAATCACGAGTCCAATAAATGGGAGAATCGGAGCCGGAAGCAGCTGCTACGGTAGGAACCATTGTGCCGTCGGAAGTCATAAAGGGAATATTACCTTTCTGGTCCTTCTTCACCGTCCAATTCGCAACCGTCAACTCCGGATTGTTCACAGCCACAGCCGTAATACCACGAGGCTTTGCGTTATTGTTGTTATTGATAAGATACTCATTGCGATACTCATAGCTGAACTGTACCGGTGCCCGCAGCGGTGTGGTGCCGTCATACAGGAACACATAGTCGTTCATAACGATTTTGAACCACTGCTTGGCGCCGTCATCAATGTACCAAGAGCCAACCACATCGTTAGAGAAACGCAGATTGCCGCCGTAGTACAGCAGCCCGTTGGCATAATCGGAAGCCACGGTTGCACCGCTGGAGTCCGTTACGGTGGCATAGGTCACATCGGAGGAGAGCACCGTCTTCTGCATCTCCGTCGTTGCGGTAGTCAATGCCTGTGCAGCAGTTCTTAAATCCTGGGACTCGTCGCCGCCATAGACATACATATCCCGCGCTTGTTTGGCGGCCATATATTTGTCGTAAGCCGTGGCCATATCCGCATAAATCTTGCCGTCCATGGCAGACTCGTATGCGTTAATAGCATTGTCCAGGGTGATCAAGGCGTCCGACTTTGCAAGGGTGGGACCCTCAGCAAGAGCGGTGAGCGGCAGAGCCGTCAGCACCATGATCGCAGCCAAAAGCGCCGATAAAAAGCGCTTGCCCTTTCTTGTTTTCATAAATCTTTTCCTCCTTATTCTGCAACCGGCAGGTACGCCTCGGCGCCCTGTGCATCCGTCCGCCTTTCTGACCAAAAGGCCGACGGCAACGCGCCTAAAGACCCACCCAAATGCCAATTGAGAAAGAATTAACAATACAGGTGATGGGCATCCTCCTGCCCATACATATATTACAAGACAATAATACCACTTATACCCCTGCAAGTCAAGGTGAATCCGTTGTTTTGAAGTCGTAAAAATTAACAGAATGTTCAAATTCCTTTTGTGCATAGTACACAAAAAAAATGAGTGATTCGTGGATTTTGTCTAATAACAGACAGTCGTCTAAACCGCAATATGCTGTCTGTATATATACTGTTGGAACAGGCTGCAAATTAAGACGCCGTCCTTTTTCTACCCTTATGCGCCTTCTGCAATCGCTTAAGGCACAGCAAGACAAAGCGCATACAAAAAAATAGATACAATACTATTAGATACAATGCTATGTATGCGGTTATGCGGTAAGTTGCGGCTCCGATTATACATTTATGCACGCCAATTCCCGATTTATGCAGGATTTTCTTGTAATTTTATACAAATCTTCCTGTATATTTTGCTTGTTTTTGCATTTTTATACGAATTTTGCCAAATCGCTTGCAATTCCAACCGGGAGTTTATATAATGGGTACAGTTTTTGAAACAAGGAGCGTGCTAATTATGGCAAAAGAAATTAAAAAGGTCGTATTGGCTTACAGCGGCGGCCTGGATACATCCATCATCATTCCGTGGCTGAAAGAGCATTACAACAACTGCGAAGTGATCGCCGTGTCCGGCGATGTAGGTCAGGGCACCGAGCTGGACGGCCTGGAGGAAAAAGCGCTGAAAACCGGCGCCTCCAAGCTGTATGTGCTGGACCTGAAAGAGGACTATGTAAAGAACTACATCTTCCCCTGCTTAAAGGCCGGCGCAGTGTACGAGGAATACCTGCTGGGCACCAGCCATGCCCGTCCCTGCATTGCCAAGGGTCTGGCAGAAATCGCCATTAAAGAGGGTGCAGACGCCATCTGCCACGGCTGCACCGGCAAGGGAAACGACCAAGTGCGTTTTGAGCTGAGCTTAAAGGCGCTGGCACCGGAAATGCAGATCATCGCCCCCTGGCGTGAGTGGGACATTAAGAGCCGTGAAGAAGAGATTGAGTATGCAGAGGCGCACAACATTCCGCTGAAGATCAATCGGGAGACAAACTACTCTAAGGATAAAAATGTATGGCACCTGAGCCACGAGGGTCTGGATCTGGAGGACCCGGCCAACGAGCCTCAGTACCTGAAAGATGGTTTTCTGGAGCTGGGCGTTGCCCCGGAGAACGCACCGGACGAGCCTACTTACATCACCGTTCACTTTGAGAAGGGCGAGCCCACCGCCATTGACGGCGTCGAGATGAGCCCCCTGACCCTGGTGGAAAAGCTCAACGAGCTAGGCGGCAAGAACGGCATCGGTCTGTTGGATATTGTTGAAAACCGTTTGGTAGGCATGAAGAGCCGCGGTGTGTATGAGACCCCCGGCGGCACCATTCTGTACAAGGCCCATCAAATGCTGGAAATGATCACCCTGGATCGGGACACTGCCCACTACAAGAAGCTGGTGGCGGAGAAATACGGCGAGCTGGTATACAACGGCCTGTGGTTCTCTCCCCTGCGTGAGGCACTGGACGCATTTGTCAACAAGACCCAGGAGACGGTAACCGGCGATGTGAAGCTGAAGCTGTACAAGGGCAATGTGATGAATGCCGGAATCACTTCCCCTTACACCCTGTATGACGAGACCGTAGCCTCCTTTGGCGACGACGGCGGCGCATACAACCAGAAAGACTCTGCCGGGTTCATCAACCTGTTTGGTCTGCCGCTGAAAGTAAAGGCGCTGTTGGACCAAAAGCGGGAAGCAAACAAAGACTAATCGCCGACAAGCCTAAAGCAACAGGGCGCACGGCCCACCGTGCGCCCTGATTTTTGCATTTTACAGAAAGCAGGAGATTATGGCACAATTATGGAAAGGCCGGTTCAAAAAGGAACTGGCAAAAGAAACCAACGATTTTAACGCCTCCATTCACTTTGACAGCCGCATGTATAAAGAGGACATTACCGGCAGTATGGCCCACGCCACCATGCTGGGTGCATGCGGGATTATCGAAAAGAGCGAAAGCGAAAAGATCGTGCAAGGGCTGAGCGAAATTTTAGCGGATATTGAAAGCGGCAAGCTGGCGATTGATCCGGGTGCGGAAGATATTCATACATTTGTTGAAAGTGAGTTGACCGCCCGCTTGGGCCAAACCGGCAAGCGGCTGCACACCGCCCGCTCCCGCAATGACCAGGTAGCGCTGGACATTCGTATGACCCTGAAAAAAGAGATCGACGCCATTGCCGCAGACATAAAGGATCTGCTGGCGGTGCTGTGCAAAAAGGCAGAAGAAAACAAAGGTGTGATCCTGCCGGGCTACACCCATTTGCAGCGGGCGCAGCCCATTACTTTCGGCCATCATCTAATGGCCTATGCCGCCATGCTGTGCCGCGATCTGGATCGACTGGCAGATGTGAAAAAACGCATGAATGTGCTGCCCCTGGGCAGCGGCGCTCTGGCCGGCACCACCTACCCCATCGACCGGCAAATGGTGGCGGCGCAGCTGGGCTTTGACGATGTAAGCGCCAACAGCCTGGACGGGGTGTCCGACCGGGACTTTTGCATTGAGCTGGCGGCAGCACTCTCTCTGGTGATGGTGCACCTGTCCCGCTTTAGCGAGGAGATCATTATGTGGTGCTCCTGGGAGTTTAAGTTTGTGGAACTGGACGACGCCTTTTCCACCGGATCCAGCATTATGCCCCAAAAGAAAAACCCGGACATCGCCGAGCTGGTACGGGGCAAAAGCGGCCGCGTTTTCGGCGATCTGACCACCCTGCTGACGGTGATGAAAGGCATTGCACTCGCCTACAACAAAGATATGCAGGAGGACAAGGAAGCCATCTTTGATGCAGTAGACACGGTAAAAATGTGCCTGCACGCCTTCACTCCCATGATCGACACCATGACCGTGTTAAAAGACAACATGCGGGCGGCGGCAGCCAAGGGCTTTATCAACGCAACGGACTGCGCCGATTACCTTGTAGGCAAGGGTTTGCCCTTCCGGGACGCGTACAAAGCCACCGGCGAGCTGGTGGCCCAGTGCATTGACCGGGGGCTGACCCTGGAAACGCTGCCCCTGGAGGACTACCGGGCAGTTTGCGATCTGTTTGACCAAGATGTCTACCACAAGATCAATTTGGACACCTGCGTGGCCACCCGTATTTCCGAGGGCGGTCCCTGCCCGGAAAGTGTGGAGCAGCAGATCGGCAAAGCACAGGCGTTTCTCGACAATTATCCATTATAAAATATTGGCACTCTCGCCTTGACTACGCCGGGGTATAGGTTTATAATATTAAGCAAAACCGGAGTACCGATTGAAAGTTGAGAACGATATGGACTACAAGATCATTGCAGACAGTTGCTGCGACCTGACCGATGAGATGAAAGACTGGGGCAACCTGGCTCTGGTTCCGCTGACGCTGGAACTGGGCGATTACCGCATTATGGACGATGAAAACTTCGATCAGGACGATTTTATCGCCCGTATGCAGGCACTGGGCGATGTGCCCCGTTCCGCCTGCCCCTCGCCGGACGCATTCTGTGCCGCCATTGCCGCGGACGACGCCAAAGAGGTGTATGTGCTCACCATTACAGACAAGCTCTCCGGCTGCTACAACAGCGCCCTGCAAGGGGTTATGCTCTATGAGGATGACCACCCGGGAGAGAAAAAGATCCATGTATTCAACTCCCTGGCCACCAGCGGACTGGAAACCCTGATCGCTTATGAGATCCGCCGCCTGGCAGACAGCGGTTTGCCCTTTGAGCAGGTAGTGGAGCAGGTAGAGGATTATATTCACAACCACACAGCGCTGTATTTTTGCCTGGAAAGTCTGGACGCGCTGAAAAATAACGGCCGTCTGTTTTCTTTGGCTGCCACAGTGATTAAGAAGCTGAAAATGAAGCTGATTTGCCAACGCAGCAGCGAGGGCACCATCAGCCTGGCCGGACAGGATTTTGCCGCCGGGCGCGCCATTACCAAAATGTGCGACCTGATTGCCAAGGATGTGGAGGGCAAGGATCTAAGCCGCCGCACCATGATCATCAGCCATGTGTGCTGCCCCGAGAAAGCAAATACGATTGCCGACAAAGTACGCGAGAAGTGCAGCTTCGGCAACATTATTATTTTGAAAGCCAGTGGGCTCAATTCCCTGTACGCCTCCGGCGGCGGGGTGATCGTGTCCTATGACAAATAAAAATTCATATTAAAAAGAAGGTAAGTACATTGGAAATCAAGTATGAGTTGACCAAAACACCGAAAGAAAAGCCCACCGGCGCTCTGGGCTTCGGCCATATCTTTACGGACCATATGTTCGTCATGGATTACGACGAGGGCAAGGGCTGGCATGACGCCCGCATCGTCCCCTATCAGCCGCTGGTGCTGGATCCCTCCGCGCTGGTGTTCCACTATGCGCAGGAGTGCTTTGAGGGTCTGAAGGCATACAGAACCCCCGAGGGCAAGGTACAGCTGTTCCGCCCGGACAAAAACGGTGCGCGCCTGGCCTCTACCCATGACCGTCTGTGCATTCCGGAGATCCCGGTGGAGGATTTTGTAGAAGCGGTCCGCGCTTTGGTAAAAGTGGAGCAGGACTGGGTACCCTCTGAGCCGGACACCAGTTTGTACATTCGTCCCTTTACCATCGCCACTGAGCCGGTACTGGGCGTAAAGGCCTCCAGCCAATATAAGTTCATCATCATCTGCTCCCCCTCCGGCGCTTACTATGAAGAGGGTCTGGATCCGGTGAACATTTATGTAGAGGACGAGTATGTGCGCGCCACGCCCGGCGGCACCGGCTATATCAAGTGCGGCGGTAACTACGCTGCCTCCATTATCGCCTCCGAAAAGGCACACAAGCTGGGCTTTGCTCAGGTACTGTGGCTGGACGGCGTGGAGCGCAAGTATGTAGAGGAAGTTGGCTCCATGAACATTATGTTCAAGGTAGACGGCGAAATCTACACCGCACCCACCGTGGGCACTGTGCTGCCCGGTATCACCCGCATGAGCTGCATTGAGCTGCTGAAGAAGTGGGGCTACAAAGTGCACGAAGAGCGCTTTACCATTGACTTTATTATGGACGCTGCCAAGACCGGCAAGCTGGAAGAAGTCTTTGGCACCGGCACCGCAGCCGTGATCAGCCCCGTTGGCGGTTTGACCTATGAGGGCGACAGCGAAGTGATCAACAACGGCGAGATCGGCGAAGTGACCCAAAAGCTGTATGACACCCTGACCGGTATTCAGTTCGGCAAACAGGCCGACGATATGGGCTGGATCGTACCAGTAGAATAATCCCAAACCAACCTACACCGGCAGATGTGCACCTACATCTGCCGGTTTGTTATCCTTATGAGAAAAATCAGCTATACCGTGCCACCGGCTCTGGACGGCAGCAGCGTGGCGGCGGTGCTGCGCAGCCACGGGTTTTCCACTGCACTGCTGCGTAGTCTGAAAAAGACATACGGCGCCCTGTGCAGGAATGATTGCCCGGTGCGTACCGTTGACCCGGTGCATACCGGTGACATTGTTGCCGTAGAATTAAATACAGACGGCGCCACTGCACCACCCTCAGCGGAAAAGGCAGTGATCGTCTATGCCGACCGGGATATTTTGGTGGTGAACAAGCGCGCCGGTATGGCCATGTACGAGACCTACAACCACCACGGCAATGCCCTGTCCAACGCAGTGGCAGCCGCCGGATTTGATGGCCCGTTCCGGCCCATTTACCGGCTGGACAAGGACACCAGCGGCCTGGTGGTACTGGCCCGGCACCAACTGAGCGCCGCCAAGCTGGCCGGTCGGGTACAAAAGGACTACTATGCGGTGGTACCCGGCGCCTATACCGGCAGCGGCACCGTAGACGCGCCCATTGCCCACTGCCCGGACAGCACCGTGAAGCGATGTGTTGACCCTGCCGGCGTGCGGGCAGTGACCCACTGGGAAGCCCTGGGGCAGCAAGGCGGCCGCACCCTGCTGCGCGTGCAGCTGGAAACCGGACGCACCCACCAAATTCGGGTACACTTTGCCCACCTGGGCACACCCTTGGTGGGCGACAGCCTATACGGTACGGCGCCTGTCGGCGCCCGCCACCTGCTGCACTGCAAGACCATACGCCTAATGCACCCGGTGCGGGAAGAGCCGGTCGCCTTTGACTGCCCCTTTCCGTCGGATATGGAGGAATGGAACCTATGCCTGCCTACTGCACCCACTACATCTTTGCCTGCGAGCTGCTGCCCGCCTTAACGGAACTGGCGGGTTTTGACCTGAACCGGGACGCAGTAATGCTGGGCACCCAAGGGCCGGATGTGTTCTTCTTTCACCGCATTGCCCCCTGGATGCCGGGCCGCTCCCAACGCAAGATCGGCTCCCGACTGCACCGCGCCAAGCCCGGAGATATACTGGACGCAATGGCAGAATACTGCACCCGGTGCAGCACGGAAAAGGACATTGCCCGCTCTTACGCCTACGGCTTTATTCTCCATTACGCCCTGGACCGGCAGTGCCATCCCTTTGTGTACGCCAAGCAGCAGGAGCTGGCGGACAGCGGCAGCCCCCTGCACAAATCCGCCCTGCATAATATTGTAGAGATGAGTATGGACGCCGTGCTGCTCCACGAAAAGCTACACATTGACGACCCTCGGTGCTTTGACACCGCCGTTACCGTGCCGGATGATCCGGCGGTGCTGGACGAGGTGGCTCGGCTGCTGAGCTTTACCGTCTACCGAGTACTGGGCAAGCGGCTGCAACCGCAGGACGCCCGGCGCGCGCTGACCGACACCAAAACGATGCAGCGGTTGCTGCGAGACGCAAACGGAAGCAAGGCCAGGATCCTGGGCAGCATAGAGACAATTTTGTCCCCCTTTACAGGAAATTTTCGTCTAACCTCTATGTTGCGGCCAAAAGACTTGGAAAAAGCGAAAAAATATGGTAATATAGAAAACAGGAACTGGCGCTCCCCTTACGCACCCGGCGTGCGCACAGAAAGCTTCTTTGACCTTTACCGACTGGCAAAGGCCCCGGCACAGGAAATGATCCGCGGTTTTGACCGGATCTGCGCCGGCGAAACCGACGGAGCCGCCGTCACCCAAAATTTATCTTTTTTAACCGGAGTGGAAGTAAAATGAAAAAAATTCCCAGCTTTCAAATCGATCACACCATTTTGGAAAAAGGCATTTATATCAGCCGCATTGACGATGATATTACCACCTATGACATTCGTATGCGCGCCCCCAACCGGGAGCCGGTGATGACCAACGCCTCCATGCACACCATTGAGCACCTGTTTGCTACCTATGTGCGCAATACGGAATTTGGCGACAACATCATCTACTTTGGTCCCATGGGCTGCCGCACCGGGTTCTATTTTCTCACCCGCAGCCTATCCGACAGCTACTGCATTCAGCTGATCAAGGACGCCTTTGCCTTTATTGCCGACTTTTGGGGCAGCATTCCCGGCGCTGCCATGAGCGAGTGCGGCAACTGGCGGGATCACAACCTACTGCAAGCCAAGGAGGATGCCAAGCAGTTTTTAGAGATCATTCAGGACTGGACTAAGGACGACCTGAAATACCCCACCAAAGACGAAAACTAAAATAACAGCATACAAAAATCCCGCTTGTTCACACAAGACAAGCGGGATTTTCTTTTTTGCTTATTTATTGCAGTTTGGCGGTAAAGTCCGGTTCGATCAGCGGCAGGCCCAGGCGGTGCACCGCTTGTTTCACAAAATTTTCGCTGCCGGTATTAGGCAAGGGCAGACCCAGGAACACAAAATTATAGATCACCAAGTCCTCAAACTTAGGCTCCATCTCGTTCTTCACCTGCACAGTGCCGTCCGGGTTAAAGCGGAAGGTAAAGCGCCGCTCATGGGCAGTCTCTATCGGGCGGATCCACAGCTTCAAACTGCCGTCCGGCTGCCAAGCCGCCTTGGAATAGGCAGTGTAATGCAGGTCTCCCAGCACCATGGCCGACACGCCGTAGCTGCCGTCCATACCCACTTCAACCGTGTTTTCATAATCCTTCTCCCGCCAATAGAAACGGGCGCCCTTCGGGGTAAATTCAAGGCGCATAGCATTGATCTTGCCCGGCTTGCGATACAGCATTTGCGTTACAGAAATGGACACCACGGAGGTGAATTCCGAGGTTTTGCAGGTCATTAGGCGACCGCCAATTTTTTGCTCCATTTCGGTATTCCGGGGCGTGGCAGGCAGATCTTCCACGGCGCAGGCGTCCACCGCCTGTTGCAGCGCTGCCTGACCCTGCGCATCCGCGGGCAGTGCCTCCGGCCCAAAAGCCTCCGGGAAGTGTTTCCAAAACACTTTCATAATTTTATAGTCCTCGGACTGGCCGCAGTTGAGCACCATCATGGCGTCATACTCCGGCAGGAAGAAACAGCGCTGACCGAAAAGGCCGTCGCAGCGGTAGCTGTTGGGCAGCGGATTGCGCCAAAACTGGAAACCGTAGCCGCACATATTGTCAATATAACCGTCAGACACCGAAGGGGTCTGCTTGGCCGTAGCCTGCGCCACCCAATCGGCAGGCACCAACTGCGTGCCGTCCTTGTACTTGCCACCATGCAGATAGGGCAGGAAGAACTTAGCCAGATCCTCGCTCTTCATATACAGCCCCCAGCCGCCGGCGTTGTTGCCCCGGCCGTCCGCTTCCCAGAAGGGCTTTTCAATACCCAGGGGTTGGAACATACGAGGATAAAGATAATCCACCATGGACATACCGGTAACCTTGGACACAATGGCGGAGAGCATAGAGGTGTTCTCACTGATGTAATTGAACCGGGTATCCGGCGGCGCCAAAAACGGCGCGGCAAAATAGCTTTTGATCCAGTCGGTGTTTTCCTTCTCTTCAAACACGGTAATCAGCTTGTCGGAGCGCATGGTTAGGAGCATACGCACGGTCAGCGCTTTGTTTTGTGCGCCATGCACCTTATATTCCGGAAAAAATTTGTACACCTTGTCGTCCAGGCTGAGCAGACCCTCAGCCACGCAAAAGCCTACGGCCGTGGAGGTCACACTTTTACTCATGGAGTAAAGCACATGTGGTGTATCCGGGCCATAGGGCTTCCAAAAGCACTGGGCGAACACCTGATCGTGGCGCACAAACGTAAAGCTTTGAAGACCCAAGTGCTTCTCATTGATCTCGTTGATAAACGCGGCCACCGCACTGCTTTTCACGCCCACTTCCTCCGGCGTGACATGCTGCAACTGGCAGTCCTTTAATTTTTCCATAAAAATGTCCCCCTTAATTTTGGCAAAATAGCCGTATCCGATTTTTATTTTACCGCAGGCAGCGCTGCAATTCAACCACTTTTTGTCAAAAACGCTACCAAAAGCCACCCGATCCGCCGGATAAGCGGCAACCGAAGCCTTTTGTATTTTAACAGACAGTCCCGCCGGGCAAAAAAACCACGAATAGCGGTTGCATTGTGGCAAATCTTGTTGTAAAATTAAGATGTGTATGCAATAAGAATACACCGCAAGATGAAAACGAGGGATTGGACCAAAAATGAAACATACGAAGGACGGCAAAAACCTAAATGCGCTGCTGCGTCGTGCCATGTTGGGCGTGCTGGATATTATGCTCTTTGCCCTGGCAAATTGCAGCATCTGCTACCTGACCATGAGCGGCCACATTATGGCCACAGACTACAAATACATGATCTTCAACTACCTGCACTTTGGGTTGACCAGCGTGCTGTTGGTGGGGATCAATTCCGCCTTCGGTCTGTACCGCAGCGTATGGTACTTTGCCGGATCAGACGAGATCGTGAAAAGCTTTTTAGGTGCCTTAATCAATGCCGTACAGTTGTTCTTATGTGACCGCCTACTATTTGCCAAGGTGCTGCACACCAAGGGTTACCTGCCTTATTATGCCTATATTCTCTTTTTTGTTCTGATGTTCGTTGCCACGCTGATCCCCCGGATCGGTTATCGTATTCTACGCCGATATGTGCATAATTTGGTCGGCCGCCGGGACGGCCAAAAGCGTATTATGATCGTGGGTGCCGGATTTATGGGCAACTTTATCATTGACGAACTGCGCAACGGTCACTACCGGGAGGGACGACCGGTAATCGCGCTGGACGATAATCCTGCCAAGTACAAAAAACGCATTAACGGCGTGAAAATCGTGGGCATCTGCGACGATCTGCCACGGCTGACCGAAAAATATAAAATTGATGAAATCATCTTTTGCATTCCCTCTGCGGCACCGGTTCGGCGGCGAGACCTGGTAAACCTGGCTATGGGCACCAAGGCCAATGTAAAAATCTCTCCCTCCGTGCAGGAGTTTTGGGAGAACGGCAACGGTGCCCAGCGGATCCGAAATGTGGAGATCTCCGACCTGCTGTCCCGCCCGGAGGTGACTCTGGACAAAAAGATCTGCCGCTACCTGATCGGCAAAACAATTTTGGTTACCGGGGGCGGTGGCTCCATCGGGTCCGAGATCTGTATGCAGGTAGCCCGGTACAACCCGGACAAGATCGTGATCTTTGACATTTACGAGAACTGCGCCTTTGAGCTGTTCAATGCACTCAACGAGAAATATAACGGCGAGATAGATGTATATGTGCGCATCGGTTCCGTGCGGGACACCAAGCGGCTGGACGAAGTGTTTGCGGAATTTCACCCGGATGTGGTGTTCCACGCTGCCGCCCACAAGCATGTGCCGCTGATGGAAACCTCGCCCTGCGAGGCGGTTAAAAACAATGTGTTCGGCACCTACAACGTGGCCGTTGCGGCAGACAAATTCAAAGTGCCCAAGATGGTCATTCTCTCCACCGACAAGGCGGTAAACCCCACCAATGTGATGGGCGCCACCAAACGACTGACGGAGATCATCATACAGTATATGAACACCATAAGCCAAAATACCCGCTACACCGCCGTGCGCTTTGGCAATGTGCTGGGGTCTCACGGCTCCGTGATCCCCATCTTCCAGCATCAGATCGCCCAGGGCGGCCCGGTGTGTGTGACCCATAAGGATATTACCCGCTACTTTATGACCATACCGGAGGCGGCACAACTGGTGTGCCAGGCCGGCGGTTTGGCTCTGGGCGGTGAGGTGTTCGTACTGGATATGGGCGAGCCGGTAAAAATTATGGATCTGGCCAAGAACCTGATCCGCCTATCCGGCTTTACAGAAGAAGAAATACCCATTAAGATCACCGGCCTACGCCCGGGCGAAAAGCTCTATGAGGAGCTGGCCATGGAAGAAGAAATGCAAGGCCGCCAGCGCACCGCCAACAAAAAGATTTTTGTCACCCAGCCTGTGGAGATTGACAAAGATCGCTTCGCCGCCATGCTGGAGGATTTGGCGAACATCACGCCGGAGACTGTGCGCACGGTGCTGATGCGCTATGTGCCCAACTACCACCCGGCTCCCCCGGAGCAGGGCAATACACATAAAGGAAATTAAGGAGGAACCTTATGCTTTATCGTACGGATTTTGACGAGAACGGCCGCAAGACCCTGTGCCAAATGGACGGGGTCAACGCCGATATGCTTATGGACATCTTTGTGCAAAAGCTGGCGCCCGGCGACACCCTGACTCTGGAAGAAGCGGAAAAAGAGTGTGCTGTGCTGCTGCTATCCGGCCAGGTGACCTTTGCCGTAGGCAACAGCATAAACGAGACCTGCAAGCGCAAAAATCCATTTGAAAAGAAGCCCTATGCCGTGCACTTTTGCCGGGGCACAAAAGCCACGGTTACTGCCATAGAAGGCAGCCAGGTTTTGGTGCAAATGACCGACAATGATCGCACCTGGGCGCCGGAATTCTACCACCCGGGCAACTGCCTGTACCAGGAGTTCGGCAAGGGACAGTGGAACGGCACCGGGCACCGGATCGTCTCTACTATGTTTGATTTGGACAACGCCCCTCAATCCAACTTGGTGATGGGCGAGGTGTTCAATCAGCCGGGGCGCTGGTCCTCTTATCCGCCCCACCACCACCCCCAGCCGGAGGTGTACTACTACCAGTTTGACCACCCGGAAGGCTTCGGCGCCGGGTTTGAGGGCGACACCCCTTATAAAACACAAAACGGTGACTGCCTGTGCATTCAGGGCGGCAACGCCCACCAGCAGGTCACCGCTCCCGGGTACGAAATGTATTATGTATGGCTGATCCGGCACTTAGACGGCGACCCGTGGGACAAAACCAGAATCTATGTGCCGGAATATGAGTGGCTTGCCAATGCGGACTGAAGAAAAGATTATTGAAAATTATACAGACATTCCTGCCCTGCTGAAGAACTGCGGCGCTCGGCGCCCCTTTCTCTGCTGCGGCAAGAGTTTTGAAAAGACGGACGCCTTTGCCTACCTGCAAGCGCACTGCCGCCTGACAGTATGGGACACGGTGCGCCCCAATCCCCGCTACGAGGATATGGTGGCGGCAGCCGAATTATACCGCAAAGAAGGCTGTGACTTTATCATCGGCGCCGGCGGCGGTTCGCCCCTGGACAGCGCCAAAATGATCAAGCTATTGATCACCAACCCGGGCGTGGTGGGCTACGATGTCGAACTGCGGGACAATGACATTCCTTTTTTAGCCATTCCCACCACCAGCGGCACCGGCAGTGAGGCCACTCGGTACTCTATCTTTTATGTAAACGAGGACGAGAAGCACTCTGTCAGCCACCCCGGCTTTCTGCCCGGCTATGTGCTGTTGGATCCCTGCTTTTTGCAGACGGTACCGGACTACCAACGCAAGTGCACCTGTCTGGACGCCCTGTGCCACGCCATAGAAAGCTATTGGAGTGTGCGCAGCACCCCGGAAAGCCGCACCTATGCCCAAAAGGCCATTCGTCTGTATTTTGAGCACCTGGACGGCTATTTGGCAAACACTCCGGCAGGCAATGCGGGTATGCTCCGCGCCTCCTACAACGCCGGGCGTGCCATTGATTTCACCTCCACCACGGCGGCCCACGCCATGTGCTACAACATCACCATGCACTGCCACACCAGCCACGGTCATTCCGTTGCCGCCGGGCTGGCAGAGATTTGGGACTATATGCGCACCCACAATGACCGGGTGAACGATCCCCGGGGGCGGGACTATGTGCTGGATAGCTTTGACCGAATCGGTATTCTGATGGGCGGTCAAAACGGAACGGACGGTGTCGCCATCTTCCGTTCCCTTCTGGAGAGAATGGAATTACAGTCGCCTACTGCCACGCCGGATCAATGCGCCGCCTTTGCCAAAAAGGTGGACATCAGCCGACTGGGCAACAACCCCACCAAGCTGACGGTAGAGGATGTGGAAGCCCTGTACCGCAAGATCCTGGTGCATAAGTAAAAGATAAAAGCCGGGTGGCTGATGAAAATACAAGCAATATAAAACCAAAGGACCGTACAGTGTACGGTCCTTTTTACATTTACAAATTCTGTTACAAATCAAATTTGGCGGCCTTTTCAAACCCGGTTTTCACATCCAGCAGGCAGTCGTAATTATACCAGGGAGCCTCCCGCTCGATCATTTGCAGCAATGCCGGGCAGATCTCGGCGTCCAGGATCCACTTGGTAACTTCAAAATCCTCCCGAATATTCTTGGTGGGGTAGCCGTTGAACATTAGGGAAAAATCCGTCAACAGCAAAAACACACCCTGCTGATAGCGCATCAGATCATTGGTTGGAATACCGATCAGCTTGGCGCTGGGCGCGTTGCCCATTAAAGCCATATCTTGGCGCTCCCGCTCCATTTGCCGCAGCATTTGGCGCAGCCCGGCGGCGCCGCTTTGCATCAGGCTCTTAATGTAATCCTCCCGACGGCGGAACACATACACCTTGTAATCCTCCAGCCAGGCATTAGCCGTAGCTATGGACTCGGTATAATCCCCTTCGTCCCGAATTTTTACCGTATAAAGCACCAACGGCGCCGGATAGACCTGCCGGTTCTTCAGCGCAAAAGACAGAGAAACATACAGACTCTTGGTAAAATCCACAAAGGGCGACACATCCAGATAATGCTGGGAAAAAGCAAACAGCCGATACAGATTTTGCCGCGGATGCGGATCCATCACCTTCTCATACAGGTGCATATAGCTGCCGTCCCGGCTGTAAAAGTCATACACAAAATCCGCCGTCACCTTGGCCACCGCATCCCCATTGTCAAACAGTGCCTGCCGGTTGCGAAAAATGGTGGGGATCAGCGGTCGGGCACGATCGTCCACCCGCTCGCCGCGGTAGAAAATCTTTTCTTTGTTCTCCAAGAACGGCACTTTCAGCTGCTGCTCAAATTCTTCCATTGTGTGCACCTCTCGGCGCACCAGAGAAAAATCCACATCCAAAGCGTCAATAACCTGCGCCTCCCACTCGGCAAACTTATCGTCTGCAAAGCGGGTGCGCAGGTCTTTTTCCGTTTGTTTCGCTTTTTCTATAAAGTGCATCATCAGTGGGTATTGTTGTTAATGGTCTTGTAGTCGATATATTGCTGACCGGCTTGCGGCGCCTTGCCGGTTTTAGCCTGGATCATCTCAGACACTGTCACAATTTGATAGCCCTTTTTCACCAGCGCCGGTACAATTTTCTCTACCGCATCTGCGGTGGTGGAGTAAATATCGTGCATCAGGATAATGCTACCGTCATAGGCACCGTGCTCTGCCTGACTGATAATTTGTGCCGGATTCCTTGATTTCCAGTCCTCTGTATCTACCGACCAATAGGCAATGATCATGCCCTCTTTTTTGGCAGTGTTCTGCATAACGCCGCTCATATTGCCGCCGGGGCAGCGGAATGCCGTCGGCCGCTTGCCGCAGGCCTTATATACAGCATCTGAGCACTTGACCACATCCGCCTCCGTCACCGCCTTGCCGTAGTGATCGTGATTGTAGGTGTGGTTGCCCAGCTCACAGCCAAGCTCCAACTCTCGCTTCAAGTACTTCTTGGTGTTGTCATTGATTCGCGTACCCACCATAAAGAAGGTGGCGCGGGCACCGTACTTCTCCAACACATCTAAAATGCGGCCGGTGGAACCATCAAAGGCCGGGCCGTCATCAAAGGTCAGGGCCACCATCGGCTTGTCCTTATCAATATTCGCAGGCAGTTTCACCGTCTCCGCGATCTGTATACTCTTAACCTCGCTCCAGGGTCCGTACTTGGTGCTGCTGCCCACAGCCATGCTGCCGCGCATACGCACATAGTAGGTGGCCTTCTCCGTCAGCTTCTCCAGCACTGCACTGTTTTGACCGGCCTTAAAGTCCATGGTCTGCGCACCATCCGCGCTGAAGTCCTTATCCTTTGCATACTGCAGCTGATAGCCCGCTGCTCCGGTATCCGTAGACCAGCGCAGGTTCATAGACCCCTCCGACAGGGAGGACGCCTCCACCTTAGGTGCACCGGGCAAAGTGTATGCCGTCATCTCCGGGCTGAAATCACCGGTATATTCCTTGTCTCTGTGAATCTTATATGCCCGCACCTTGTAGCGGTACACAGTGGCCGGCGTTAAATCCGTCAGCTGCACACGGGTATTCTTTTTGCCCTCCACAGTCTTGACTTTATCAAAGTCCTTATTATCGCTTACGGATTGAAAAATCTGATACCCATCGGCGCCCTTGACTCGGTGCCAACGCAGGGTGCAGTCCGTCTGCCCACCCTCTTCGGTGACCTCCAGCTTTTCGACAGCTCCCACCGTCTTGGCCTGAACCACAGACACGGCGCCAAAGGTTGCGATTAAAATTGCTAAGACCAAAAACAGTGCCGTCACGCGCACTTTGTTTGCCATAATCGAGCAACCTCCTCTCTTAATCAAGTTGATTATATAGCACACGATACAAAAAGGCAACAGAAATTTGTAACTAAATTGTTCCTCTTTTTTTTCCTTTTCTTGTGCATTTTTACATTGATGTTTTTTGGCGTCGAAAACTATACAAAATTGCCGGTTCGTCGTCCATTATTTTTTCCTTATTGACCGGTGCTTCTGTTCGTGTTAATATTATAATTATAATATTATAACTTATGCAAGGAGAAAGACGAAACCATGGAACAGATGCAGATTTTGCTGGCAATCCTGGTGCTTCTGCCCTTTGTCAGCGCCCTGTTGCTGGCACTGTGCGGCAGCGACCGTATGCGCCGGCTGATCGTCTATGGCAGCGCCGGCGTGCTGATGATCAGCGCCGTGGCCTTTGCCGTGTGTTTCTTCTCGGGGGAGAATTTGCAGCTGCGCTTTTTACAGAGCGGCGGGATCATTGACCATACCATGCTGGCGCTGGAGGCCGGCTTTGCGGTGCTGATCACCGTCCTTAGCATCAAGTACCGGCGCTACTATGTGGCGGTGCTGTCCATTGTGCAAACCGTGCTGACCTTTGTATATGAACTGGGAGGCTATAAGCCTGCCGTACAGCCCTACAACCTGTTTACAGACCAACTGACCGTGATTATGGTGCTGATCATCGCCGTTGTAGGCACACTCATCACAGTATATGCAGTCGGCTATATGCGCGATTACCATAACCATCATAAGGAATATGCCGATCGGCGTCGCTTTTTCTTTGCCATGCTGTATGTATTCTTAGGTGCCATGTTTGGTCTGGTGCTGTCCAACAGTCTGTTATGGCTCTATTTTTTTTGGGAGATCACAAGCCTTGTGTCCTTCCTGCTGATCGGCTACACCCGCACCAAAGAGGCGGTGCAAAACAGCTTCCGTGCCCTGTGGATGAATCTGCTGGGCGGGCTTGGATTTGCAGCAGCCATCTTTTGGGCAGGGGTGCGCTTTGGGATCACAGACCTGCAAAGCCTGATCCTGTGCGACGGCAAGCTGGTGGTGGCGCCGGTGATTTTGCTGGCCTTTGCCGCACTGACCAAGAGCGCACAATTGCCTTTCTCCCGCTGGCTGCTTGGAGCCATGGTGGCGCCCACGCCCTCCTCTGCACTGTTGCACAGCGCCACGATGGTAAAGGCCGGTGTATACCTGCTGATCCGCTTGGCGCCGGTGATGTACGGCACCTATGCCGGCTCTATGGTGAGCTTGGTGGGGGGCTTTACTTTCCTGATCACTTCCATGCTGGCCATTACCGTCAGTGACGGTAAGGCTGTGCTGGCCTACTCTACCATCTCCAACCTGGGACTGATCGCCGCCTGTGCCGGTGTGGGCCGACAGGAGACGGTATGGGCCGCTGTTCTGTTGCTGATCTTCCACGCAGTATCCAAATCCCTGCTGTTTCAAACAGTGGGTGCCATTGAGAACGCCACCGGCAGCCGGGATATTGAGTCCATGCACGGACTGATTGCCCGGCACCCACGCCTGGCGCTGACCCTTTCCATCGGCATTGCCGGTATGTTTTTGGCGCCCTTTGGAATGCTCATCTCCAAATGGGCGGCGCTAAAAGCCTTTGTGGACAGCGGCTCCATTATCCTGGTGCTGTTTATCTGCTTCGGCTCCGCCACCACTTTGTTTTACTGGACCAAATGGGTGGCCACCGTGCTTTCCTGGAACCGAAAGGACACCCGCCAAAAGAACACAACCTCCGGGGATCAGTGGACTTCTCTGCTCATTCACTCGGTACTAATGGTGCTGCTGTGCTTTGCATTCCCGGCAGTGTCTAAATTCGTGGTTACCCCGTACCTGGCCGGTGTGTACGGCCACGCCTCGGCGGTGCTGTCCAGCGACAATATTCTCATTATGATTATTATGCTGGTTCTGATCTTTGTGGTGCCTATGGTGACGATGATTCTGCTGCGCCGCTCTCACATTACCTTTGAAGACACATACCTTGCCGGCGTGAATACCGGCAAGCAGACTTATTTCTATGACGCCATGGGCGAGCCCAAGCACTCCTGGATCACCAACTGGTACTTGACCGACCTGTTCGGTGAGACCAAACTGTGGAACCCCAGCGTGGTGCTCTCCACGGCAGCCATCTTGATTTATACCGTCATTGCGTTAGGAGGTACGGTGCGATGAGCAATGCTGCTGTTGCCGCCATCAGTGTGGCGCTGTATATTCTGCTGGCACCGGGCGTGGGCGGTCTGCTGCAAGGTGTGGACCGCAAAGCCACCGCCCGTATGCAAGGGCGCCAAGGTCCGCCGCTGCTCCAGTCCTTCTACGATGTGGGCAAGCTGCTGGGTAAAGAAACCAAGTATATGAACCACATTCAGATCGTCTGCCATGTAAGCTTCTTGATTTTCGTTATTTTTACCGGCGCGCTGTTTTTCGGCGGCGGGGATCTGCTGCTGATCTTCTTTGCCCTGACCACCGCCAACCTGTGTCTGATCCTGGCGGCCACCACCTGTAACAGCCCCTATGCGGCGATGGGTGCCAATCGGGAGATGCTGCAAACCATGGCCTATGAGCCTATGGTGCTGCTCACCGCCGTTGGCTTTTATCTGGCCACCGGCAGCTTTAAGGTCAGCGACATTGTGCGGTCAAGCGGCCTGCCGCCCATTGTGTACCTGCCCGGTGTGTTTTGCGGCTTTTTGTTTATTCTCACCATCAAGCTGCGCAAGCACCCCTTTGACCTGTCCACCAGCCACCACGCCCATCAAGAGATGGTCAAGGGGCTGACCACCGAATTTAACGGCGTAACCCTCCTGATTGTGGAGGTGAGCCACTGGTATGAGAACGTATTTTTAATGGGCATTATCGCCCTGTTTTTCATCAACGGCAAGCCCTGGAGCTATGCGCTGGCAGCGGTGGCCGTGGTGCTGTCTTACTTTTTGGAGATCCTCATTGACAACACCAACGCCCGCCTCAAGTGGCAGCGTATGTTCAAAACCACTTGGGCGGTGACCATGATCATCGGGGTCATCAACATCTTTGTTTTACAAGTGCTAAAGGGGGTATAAGTATGCCGAATGTAACCAAATCGCCGTGGATTATGCACTACGATGGCACCTCCTGCAACGGCTGCGACATTGAGGTGCTGGCCTGTTTGACCCCCCTCTATGATGTAGAGCGGTTCGGGGTCATCAACACCGGCAACCCCAAGCACGCGGATATTTTGCTGATCACCGGCTCCGTCAACCACCAAAACGCGCCGGTCGTGCGCCAGATCTACGAGCAGATGAACGAGCCAAAGGTGGTGTGCGCCATTGGGGTGTGCGCCTGCAACGGCGGCGTGTTCAAGGACTGCTACAATGTGCTGGGCGGGGTGGACAAAGTGATCCCCGTAGATATTTATGTGCCCGGGTGCGCCGCGCGGCCGGAGAGTATTATTGACGGCGTGGTGCAATCTCTGGCACTGCTGCAAGAAAAAAGCGAACGCCGAAAGGAGGCCGCAGAATGAACCCAAGCTACACCATTGAAGATGTGGATATCAAGACCCTGTACCGGATGATGCTGGAGCACCTGCGCGCCGGCTTTCGGCTGGTACAGATCGGCGCCACCGGAAGAGAAGATGGCACGGAACTGATCTATTCCGTTGCCAAGGACTACCAAATGGACAACTTTCGGGTATTTGTGGAGTCGGGTGAGATCATCAACTCCATCTCGGATATTTTTCCCTCCGCGGCGCTGTTTGAGAATGAGATCGCCGAGCTGTTCGGGGTGAATATTGACTGTATCAACCTGGACTTCCACGGCAAATTTTACCGAATAGACAAAGAAACGCCCTTCTGCAAGGCCCCTATGGGTGAGAACGTAACCATCGTGAAAAAAACGGAGGGAGGTGCAGAGAATGGCTAATCGCACCATCGTGCCCTTTGGCCCTCAGCACCCGGTGCTGCCGGAGCCTATTCATCTGGATTTGGTCCTGGAGGACGAAAAGGTGGTTGAGGCCATCCCCTCCATCGGCTTTGTCCATCGGGGACTGGAAGAACTGGCCGGTCGTCGGGACTTCCATGACTATCAATATGTGGTAGAGCGCATTTGCGGCATTTGCTCCTTTAAGCACGGCATGGCCTATTGCGAGACCCTGGAGCAGATCTTTGGCGCAGAAGTGCCGCCCAGAGCCAAATATCTGCGCACCATTTGGGGCGAGATGAGCCGAATCCATTCCCATCTGCTGTGGCTGGGTCTCTTGGCCGACGCCTTTGGCTTTGACGCCCTGTTTATGCAGTGCTGGCGTATGCGGGAAAAAGTGCTGGATATGTTTGAGGCCTCCACCGGCGGGCGCGTGATCTTTAGCGTCAACACCATCGGCGGCGTGCTGAAAGATATGGACAGCGATATGCTCAAAAGCTTTGTTGCCATCTTTGACGATATGGAAAAAGAACTGCACAGCCTTGCCCATGTTTTTTTGAACGATTACAGTGTGCAAAGCCGCCTGCGGGGCGTGGGCGTGCTCACCAAGGAGCAGGCTCTGCTGTACGGCGCCGTAGGGCCCATGGCCCGTGCCTCCGGCATAGAGATCGACACCCGCAAGCTGGGGTATGAAGCCTACGGCGATGCGGAATTTGACATCATCACCAGCACCGACTGCGACGGCTACGCCCGCTGCCGGGTACGCATTGGCGAGCTGTTCCAGTCCATTGGCATTATCCGCCAGCTGGCAGCCAAGGTGCCCGACTCTGAGCTGACCGTGCCCATCAAGGGGATGCCCAAGGGCGAGGCCATTGTGCGGGTGGAGCAGCCGCGGGGCGAGGCGTTCTATTATACGAAAGCCAACGGCACCAAGTTTTTGGAGCGCTTTCGTGTGCGCACCCCTACCTTTACCAATTTGTATGCACTCCTGCACATTTTGCCCGGCAGCGAGCTGGCAGATGTGCCGTTGCAGATCCTAACCATTGACCCGTGCATTAGCTGCACGGAGCGGTAAGGAGGTTCCTATGGCATTTATGGATTTTACACGCACGGCGCTGAAAAACCTGTTTTCCAAGCCTGCCACCCGGCAGTACCCGCAGGTGCCCCGGGAATACCCGGCACGCAGCCGCGGCCATGTGGAAATTGATATGGACGCTTGCATTCTCTGCGGCCTGTGCAGCCGCAAGTGCCCCTCCGGTGCCATTACCGTTGACCGGGCTGCCGGTACTTGGAGCATTGACCGTATGGGCTGCGTGCAGTGCGCAGACTGTACCACCGGCTGCCCCAAGCACTGCCTGGAGATGCAGCCGGGCTACACCCCGCCGGGACCGAAAAAGCTGGTGGATGTGTACCAAAAGCCCCAGCCGGAGCAGAAAGAAGAAGCGGCACCCCAAGGCGGCAAGATCGTCAACGATATGGAGAAGTGCATTCTCTGTGGCCTGTGTGCCCGCAAGTGCCCCCAAAGCGCCATCGCCGTGGACCGGAAAGAAAGCCGCACCTGGGTCATTGACCGCAGCGCCTGCGTGCAGTGCGGCGCATGTATTGATGCGTGTCTCAAGTTTCACGCCCTGTCCTTTGCCCCGGACGACGGCGCTGCCGGCACGGAAACCTATACCAAACCCGTATGATCACGAAAGAATATATCTTTAGCGGCATTGTGCAGGGTATGGGCTTTCGCCCCACCGCCCTGCGACTGGCTACGGAACTGGGAATCACCGGCACGGTGTGCAACACCGGCGGCCGGGTGACCCTCACCGCCACCGGAGAGGGCGCGGCGCTCACTGCCTTCGCAAAGCGGCTGTGCCGCGCCTTTTCTATCTATCAATATGAAGTGAATGAACTGCCGTTCCAGCCATTTCAGGGCTTTACCATTACCCACAGCCGTGGTGCCCGGGGTCTGCCTTTTCTGCCCCCGGACCTGGCCACCTGTCCGGACTGCCAACGAGAGTTGCTGGATTCCAAGAACCGGCGCTATCGGCACCCATTCATCACCTGTATTCACTGCGGGCCGCGGTACACGGTTATGGAGGCCTTGCCTTATGACCGGGAACGCACGGTGATGGGGCGCTTTCCCCTTTGCCCGGACTGCCGGGCGGAGTACACCACCCCCGCAGACCGGCGCTGCCACGCCCAAACCATTGCCTGTCCCCACTGTGGACCGCAGCTAACCATGGGCATAGAGACAGCCGCCCAACTGCTGCGGCAGGGAGAAGTGGTAGCCGTCAAAGGCATCGGCGGCTATCACCTGTGCGCCAACGCTGCAAATCCGCCAGCCGTGACAAAAATACGACAAATCAAACACCGGGGGCAAAAGCCCTTTGCGGTGCTGTTTCGCAATATAGAAGAAGTGCGGCAGTATTGCCGGGTGAGCCAGGCAGAGGAGAAACTGCTGCTGTCTGCTGCCCGACCCATTGTGCTGCTGCATAGCAAGCGACCGCTGCCGACAGAGATCACCTGCGGCAGTGACCGGGTGGGGGCATTCCTGCCCTGCAATCCGCTGCAAATTCTGCTGCTGGAGGCGATCTCGCCCCTGGTGGCCACCAGCGCCAACATCAGCGGCGCGCCTATGTGCACAGACGATACAGCCGTGCAGCAGTTCGGCGTGCCGGTGCTGGGTCACGATCGTCCAATTCTGACCCCTATTGACGACTCTGTACTGCAAGTGACAGAGGGCAATCCTGCCTTTATGCGCCGGGCGCGGGGCTATGTGCCTTTGGCCGTTGAACTGCCCTTTGCCGCCAAACAGACCACCCTTTGCCTGGGCGGTGATCTAAAGGCCACCTTCGGCTACCATGCCGGACGCTATGTGTTTCTGTCCCAACCCTTTGGCGATCTGGAGCACCCGGACTGCCTGGCTGCCTATCAAGAAAATATAGAGCGCTTCGCCGTCCTTCACGGCTTTACGGCAGAAAAAGTGGTAGCAGACCTGCACCCGGGCTATACCGCCCGCCGGTTTTATACGCCGGATATGCAGGTGCAGCACCATATTGCCCACGCTGCCGCCGTATTGGCGGAGCACCAACTGACCGAACCGGCTCTGTGCTTTGCCCTGGACGGCACCGGCTACGGCACCGACGGCCAAATTTGGGGCAGCGAGGTATTTGACTTTGACGGTGGGCGCTTTACCCACCTGGGGCATCTGCCGCCCTTTACCTGTCCTCCCGGAGATAGCGTGGCAACGGACGCCCAACTGTGCCTTAGCTGCTATCTAGGCACCCAACCGCTGGTGAACCGAGCGAAAGGCGCCGGCGTACCCCTGCTGCAAAACAGCAGCGCAGGGCGCCTGTTTGACGCTGCGGCTGCCGCCCTGGGACTGTGCGATACCAACACCTATGAGGGGCAATGCGCCGCCGCGGTAGAGCAAGCGGCTCGCCGGGCAAGCGGCGCTTATCCTTTTGACCCGGCCTGCACCCCGCGGGAGCTGCTGGAGGAAATGCAGTGCCAAAGGGCAGATGTGCCTGCCATGGCACTGGGGCTGCACCACTGGCTGGCCCGGTGGATCCTGAACCAAGCCCAAGCCTACCGACGCAGCACTGTGGTGCTCTCCGGCGGCTGCTTTACCAACCAAATTTTGACCCGCTGCACGGCAGATCTGCTGCGGCGCAACGGCTACACCGTTTATACCGCCTGTAAGGTGCCCCCCGGTGACGGAGCATTGGCACTGGGACAGGCATATGTATCGGCACTGGAGGAATGACTATGTGCGTTGCCGCTCCCGGCAAAATTTTATCCATCAACGGCACCACCGCCACGGTAGCATACAGCGGCAACCGGGTGCCTGCCAACCTGGGCGTTGTCAAAGCCCAAGTGGGCGACTGGGTGCTGGTGCACGCCGGGCTGGTCATCCAGGTGCTCAGCGAAAGCCAGGCCCAGGAGATAAACAACCTGTTGGCAGAACTGGAGACCCTGCTATGAACCTGCCGAACATTCGCCGGGCGCTGGCCGACTACCACGGTCCGCCCCTGACTTTTATGGAAATTTGCGGCACCCATACCGCCGCCATCAGCGAGAACGGCATACCCGCCATTTTATCGCCCCGTATTCACCTGATCAGCGGTCCGGGCTGCCCGGTGTGCGTCAGCGTATCAGCCTATATTGACCGGCTGTGTGACTTGGCCATGGAACCGGGTATGTGTGTGTGCACCTTTGGCGATCTGCTGCGGGTGCCAGGCAGTACCCGGGCGTTGGAGCAGTGCGTGGCTGTGGGCGGGCGGGTGCAAATGGTCTATTCTCCGCTGGAAGTGCTGTCTCTTGCCAAGGCGGAACCGGGCACCCGGTTTGTGTTTGCCGCCGTGGGATTTGAGACCACCGCCCCGGTGTACGCGGTGCTGGCAGACACCATTATGAAAGAACAGATTCCCAATGTGCAGCTGCTGACGGCGCTAAAGACCATGCCCCCGGCGGTGCGTGCCCTATGCAAAGGCGAAACGAAGATTGACGGTTTCCTGGCGCCCGGCCATGTGGCGGTAATCACCGGCGAAGGCCCCTGGCATCAACTGGCTGCGGCGCAAGGTCTGCCCTTTGTGATCAGCGGCTTTACCGGGGAGGAGTTACTATGCAGCCTGTACGCGCTGGTTCGCTTAGCCGGGCAAGGTGTATGCAAAAATCTCTACCCTGCCGCCGTTCGACCGGAGGGCAACCCTGCGGCCCGAGCGCTGGTGGATCGATACTTTGAGCCTACGGACGCCGCCTGGCGGGGACTGGGCATTTTGCCCGGCTCCGGACTGGTGCTGCGCCCCCAGTACCAACATTTAGACGCCGGCAGTGCCCAACTAACCACAGACGCGGCGGCCCAAAGCGGCTGTCGGTGCGCGCAAGTGATCACCGGTGCAATCCCCCCAACGGCCTGTCCCCTGTTTGGCACGGCCTGTACCCCCGGCACCCCGCGGGGCGCCTGTATGGTGTCCGGTGAGGGCAGCTGCCACAACGCATATCTTAATCACAGGATGTAACCCATTATGAACATTGCTATTTTTGACTCCGGTATCGGCGGCCTGTCCGTTCTCTACCAGGCAAGGCGTATGCTGCCGGAGGCCCATTTTTTGTACTATGCCGATGAGGATCATGTGCCTTATGGCGAAAAAACCAGAGAACAAATTTTAACTTACACAGATGAAGCGGTGCGCTTTCTCTTGGAGCAGGGAGCGGACGCCATTGTGCTGGCGTGCAACACTGCCACCAGCGTGGCGGCAGCCACCCTGCGGGATCGCTATCCCCTGCCCATCATCGGCATGGAGCCGGCGGTCAAGCTGGCGCTGAATCAAGACGATACCCACCGGGTGCTGGTAGCAGCCACGCCCATCACCATTCGGGGCAACAAGCTGAAATGCTTGGTAGAGCACTATGACGGCCACCACTTGGTGGATCTGCTGCCTTTGCCCGGACTGGTGCGCTTTGCAGAAAAGGGCATTTACTCCGGCGCCCAGGTACACGCTTATTTAAGCGAGCAACTGGCCGAATTCAACTTGGGAGATTACGCCGCCTTTGTGCTGGGATGCACCCATTTTAATCTGTTTAAGCAGGAACTGCGCACCTTGCTGCCGCCCCAAATGCACTTTGTAGACGGCAACGCCGGCACCGTGCGCCAGCTGATCCGCAGAACGGTTGACCTGCCTGCCACCCACGGGAGCACCCCGGGAGTCACCTACTTCGCCTCCGGGCGGCCGATCACCGACCCGGCACAACTGCAATTTATTCAAAATGTGCTGGCGCATTTAGAGAAGATGTATCCCATAGAATAAAAGGAGCCGTTATGGAAATTACCCTTGCCCACGGCAGTGGCGGCGCGGCCACCGGAGAACTGATTCGTACCGTGTTTGCCAAGGCTTTTGACAATCCAATTCTGCGCCAAATGGACGACAGCGCCGTGGTGCCCGGCAGCGGGCAGCTGGCTGTTACCACAGACAGTTTTGTGGTGCAGCCCTTGTTTTTCCCCGGTGGCGACATTGGCCGCCTGGCGGTGTGCGGCACCGTCAATGACCTTCTGATGCGTGGCGCCACGCCCAAGTACCTGACCGCCGGTTTTATTTTGGAGACCGGATGCACCACGGAGGACCTGCGCCGCATTGCCCGGTCTATGGCAGCCACCGCCGACGAAGCCGGTGTGACCATCGTTGCCGGCGACACCAAGGTGGTAGAGGGCAGCGGCAATATTTATATCAACACGGCCGGCGTGGGCTTTTTGCCCACCGACACACACATTGCCGCCACTGCGTTACAACCGGGAGACGCTCTGCTGGTCAGCGGCGCCATGGGCGACCACCACGCAGCCATTCTCTCTGCCCGCATGGGTATGGACAATACCGTTCAATCCGACTGTGCTCCCCTGGGCAATATGGTTGCTGCCCTGCTGCAAGGGGGCGTTGAAGTGCACACCTTGCGGGACATTACCCGGGGCGGCCTGGGCACCGTACTGTGTGAGTTGGCAGAGGCGGCAAACTGCGGCATAGAGATCGACGAAACGGCGATCCCGGTGCACGAGGATGTGCGTGCCTTTGCCCACATCTTAGGACTGGAGCTGCTGCACATGGGCAACGAGGGCAAGCTGCTGGCTGCCGTGCCTGCCCACCAGGCGGATCAAGCGCTGGAGCTGCTGCGCGCCAGTCGCTACGGTGCAGAGGCCGCCGTCATCGGCACCGTAACGGACGGAGAGGGCGTGGTGGCACTTACGCCCATTGGCGGCAAGCGCCGTGTCAGCGTGCTGTACGGCGAAGGTTTGCCCAGAATTTGCTGATTTTGATTTTTTAAAGGAGCTTTTTATGATCTTGTACTACACCGGCACCGGCAACAGCCGCTATGCAGCAAAACTGCTGGGGCACCGGCTGAACGACACGGTTCGGGACTGCACCCCCTTTATTCAAGGGGGCACCACACCCCGGTTCCATTCCGTAACTCCATGGGTATTTGTTTGCCCCACCTATGCCTGGCAGATCCCCCATATTTTTGCGGATTTTTTGACCCGATGCCATTTTTCCGGCAGCAGGCAGGCATACTTTGTGATGACCTGCGGCGGTGAAATACACAACGCCCCGGAGACAAACCGGAAACTCTGCACCCGACTGGGGCTGGACTATATGGGCACAGCAGAGATCGTTATGCCGGAAAATTACATTGCCCTGTTTTCCACCCCCAACTCGGCGGAAGAAGTGAACCACATTCTTGCCGCTGCGGTGCCTGCGCTGGAGCAGACCGCTGCTGCCATAGAAAGCGGCGGTCCGGTAACGGAACCGAAACCCACGGTGTTTGGCAAGTTTATGACCTATATCGTCAACCCGATTTTTTACACCACCTGCGTCCATGACCGGGCGTTTACGGTGGACGACAGCTGCATCGGCTGCGGCAAGTGTGCCACCCTGTGCCCCATGAACAACATTGAACTGCAAGGCGGCAAGCCTCGGTGGAACGGCCACTGCACCCACTGTATGGCCTGCATCAGCTATTGCCCCAAGGCAGCCATCGCCTATGGCAAAAAAAGCCGCACCCGCCGGATCTACACCTGCCCGCCCTATCGGCCGGCAGACCGATAATCACAATTTCCAAATCAACCACCGCAAAACAACAGAATGAAGAATGCTCTTCTTAAGTTGCTTGCTATGTCTCTCTGTTTTTTTATCCCCTGTCGTTCATGCAGAATATGGCAGAATATGAAAAGACAAATGGCTGATATAAAATTATCATGGAAAGAAACAAATCATTTACAGCAAATAAAAAATCGCCACCCGGGAAGGTGGCGATTTCTCATTTGCAAAGCGCTTTGCACATATTAGGTGTTTCAATCAATCATAATACTTGTCCAGTTCCGCATCGCAGGCAGGGTACTTTTTGATTTGCGGATGATCGTAAACCTTGCCGCGAGCCACCACCATATATGGCTGCTCCAGGGCACGGAAGTCTGCCAGCGGGTCGCTGTTTGCGATGAGCAAGTCGGCGCACTTGCCCACCTCTACGCTGCCGATCACATCCCCAAGCCCCAGAATACGAGCGTTGTTTAATGTGGCGGTATAGAGCGCAAACTCCGGTGTAACGCCCACTTCCTTTTGGAAATAATGCAGCTCCCGCCACATATTGTAATGGGTGGTGTACGGACAACCGGTATCTGTGCCCATACCTACCGGCACGCCGTCTGCCAACGCAGCCTTTGCGCCCAGCACCATATTGTTATACACCAAATCAGAGTTATACTGCACCGCCTCGGTAATGCCCAAAGTCTCTCTTTGGAACTTGGCCATGGGCAGCGCCGGAGACAGGGTGCACACCAACACCGCGCCGCTTTTATGGAAGGCAGCCAGCTCCGTCTCTGACAAAGTAGAGCCATGCTCAATGGAGTCCACACCGTTGAGCACCGCTGTGCGTACCCCCTCCGGGCTTTGCACATGAGCAGCCACCTTCAGTCCATAGCTGTGGGCGCGATCGCAGCAAGCCTTGATCATATCCGCCTGCATCATCAGCCGACCCGGCTCGCCTTTCACCTTGGCGTCCATCACGCCGCCGGTGATCATCAACTTAATCAAATCCACATTTTGGCCGTGAAGCTGATCCACCATGCGCACTGCGTCCTCCACCGTCTCTGCCGGGCGGGTCACGGAGCCAACCATATGGCCGTGGGGCACACCGATGGCATAGTTGGCTGCTAAGATCCGCGGACCGTCCAGCTTGCCCGCATGGATCCGATCCCGCAGCCGGGTGTCCAAATTATCCAGACCGCCCACCGCGCGCACCGTGGTCACGCCGGACAGCAGGCCCTGCATGGCATAGGCGTGGCACATGCGCAGCACCAGCGCCCGGGACAAACCGGAGGACAAGGCGATTTTGGTTAGTCGATTGGTGTTCATGGGCTTGTTTTGGGGCTTGCCCCCCGCAGGCAAGTGCACATGTAGATTGATCAGACCGGGCATCAAATACTTGCCGGTCAGATCCACCACTCGGTCCCCCTTATTGGGTGTAATCTTGCCGATCTGTGCAATTCTGTCATTTTCTATTGCCACATCCGTACCGGGGCGGGGCGTCATTTGCTCCGTGCCGTCCAGCAGCGTACAATTTTGAAATATCGTTCGCATAAGGCTCCCCCTCCTTTGTTTTGATACTCTCATTATACCGAACCGACAACCAAAAGGCAACCGACCCTTTGTGGCTCTTTTGTCGCATAAAAAGCAATCTGCCGCTTTTGTCGCGTAAAGGAAAGCGCCGCGTGCTGCATAAAAGCAAAAGCACCTGTGTATCCGGTGATACACAGGTGCAATTTTTATCCTGTTATTGCGCCGCTTTGGCGGTCATGGCCTGTTGATAAAAAGCAAGCGCTTTATCAATGGCTGCCGTGCCTGCCGGTTCAAAGGGCTGTAACACGCTGAACACATGGGGCAGCGACTGGTTATACTCCGCCTTGGCGTAGTCCTTGATCTCTGCCTGCACCCCATGGGCTTGCAGCACTTCGTACAATCGATGGGTCTGTTTGTTAGCCAGGGTGTCGCCGCTGCTGGTGATCAAATACGTAGGCGGCAGCGCCTGGGCATAGTCAATGATTTGGTCAAAATCCATGTACGGATAAGTGGCTTTGTCTTTGTAATCCGTGCCCCACATGGGCTTGGTGTACAGGCTAAACAGCCCGCCGTCCCGCATAAAGGCCACCGGCGAGGTAAGCAGCAGCGCCGTCAGCTCCATTTGCGGATCCACGGTGTCAAAGGTTTTGCGCAGCTGGGCACTTTGCATCAGCACCGCGCTGTATGCCGCCAACTGACCGCCGGCAGAGTCGCCGGTAAGCATAATATTTTGCATATCGCAGGGATATTGGCTGCCGTGGTCACGAATCCAGCGCAGCGCCCGGGCCACATCCTGCAACTGCTCGTTCACCGTCACATCCGGCACCAGTCGGTAGTTAATATTAAAAACCACATACCCCCGATCCGCCAGAGCGGCGCAGTAGTGGTGGTTCAGCCCCTTTTCCGCATACATCCAGCCGCCGCCGTGAATGTCAATGATCACCGGCAGCTTAGCACCGGGCTGTGTATCCGCCGGGTACAGCACATCTAATGTGTGGTACAGATTGCCGTCCTCTATATAGGCCAGGTCGTTCACTTCTGTCACCGTAGGCGGATCCTGGGCCGCGTGCTTGGCTTTGTCGCCCCCATCGCAGTAGCGCCACACCATCTGCATAATCTTCACCACCGGATTGCGCAGCAGCCCCTTGCCGCTACCGTCGGCGTACTCCACGGTGTCTGAGGAGACCATACCGCCAATGTAAATCACATCGTCCGCCGTGTCCTTGCGGGGCAAAGTGCTCAGTTCAATAAACGCAATAGCCACCACAATCACCGCCAGCAAAACGCCGATCACCACAGCCCATACCTTCTTTCTGCTCTTTTTCCCCTTCGCCGCACCGGTCTGCGCCTGCACAGCCTTTTCTTTTGTTTCCATACCCATTCCCCCTAAAATGTCTATCCGCATTATACTCCATCCTGCCAATCCTGTCAATTTGTAGCAGCGCTGCCAAAAGTCAAGAACAGCAATATTTGCAATTTGGCAAGAGTTTTGGTATGATGAGAACAGAAAGCGGTCGGGTTTGGAGACGCGATCGATGGACGGGGGGTACGGGAATGAAACCGAAAAAGCAATGGGATCACAAATGGTACACGGAGGAATTTTTACAACAACTAAAGGCCACGGCGGCGGTGGAGATGGACGGCGATCTGCCCTACATCACCAAATATGCACCGGACGCCGGTTCGCCAAATGGGATTGACCCGCGGCTGCTGGGCGGACCCATGGGAAAAATGGCGCGGTCCACGGGGCTGGTGCCAAATTTTATTCTGGACCGGGTCAAGATCCCGGTAACGCCGAAGATCTTGGCCGGATTCCGTGCCGGGTGTGACCGTGTTTCCTACGCCAAATGCGTACAGGCAAAGATTGAAGTGCGGGACAGCACCGTACCGGCGGCGGACGGTTATCCCATTCCCATTCGCATGTACAACAGTGCCCAATGTGCGCCGGGAAGCCCCTGCCTGTATTTTATCCACGGCGGTGCCTTTGTAGGCGGCACCCTGCGCCCCTATGACGAGGGGTGGAAGCTGTTTGTAGAAAAGTTCCGTATGCCCGTGGTGGCGGTGGATTACCGACTGCTGCCGGAGCACCCATATCCCACGCTGTACGATGACTGCTGCCACGTACTGGAATGGCTGGGCGGCGACGGTGCCCAGGAGCTGCACATTGACCCAAGGGCCGTTTTTGTGGTAGGTGACAGCGCCGGCGGCAACCTGGCCCAAGGCTGTGCCACCCGCTGCAAAGGCACCCACCGGGTGCGGGGGCAGCTGCTGCTCTACCCCACCCTAAACCTGTTTGGCACCACAGACCGCTACTATCACCCAAAAGAAACAGACTACCACCCGGCGCCGGGACAGCAAAAGCTGGCTATGGGACTGGTGCGGCAAATGGAGCTGCTCTCTCGTTCCGGAAAGTCCTTTTTAGGTATTCCGAAGCCGGACGATCTGTGCAATCCCTACACCTCCGACCCGGCTGGGAACCCGCCCACTTTTCTCTCTGTGGGTGCGCTGGACTACCTGCGCAACGACACGGTGGCTTGGGCCCACAAGCTGCACGACGCCGGCGTGACCACTCGCCTGGTCATGTATAACGGCATGGGCCACGGATTCTTAAACGCCATGGGCGTCTTTCCCCAAGCCGAGGACCTGCTGGACGAAATGGGCGCTTTTATCCAGAATGTCTGTAAAAGCCATCAATAGCCGTTGACTGCGAGTTGTATTCGCTTTTCTAAACTCTACGCTGCGCAGGTTGCGCGGCAGGCATCTGTGATCAAGCGGCGCAAACAAGATCCGCCTACACTGCAATCGGGGTGGCTTGAATGAAGTGCCGGTTGGGCGATAAGCATAACGAACACACGCAAAAAACAGCCATCACCGTAAAGGTGATGGCTGTTCGTTTGATATTTATGAAGCAAACAGGAATTATTTCTCTGCGTACTTGTCCTCGCCGTTCCAGGAATACAGCTTGCGGATCTCGGCGCCGACTTTCTCCAGCTGATGGTTGGCTTCCATCTCTCTCTTGGCCTTAAAGTGTGCCCAACCGTTGTTGCTCTCGGTGATGAACTTGGAAGCGAAGGTGCCGTCCTGAATCTCTTCCAGAACCTTCTTCATTTCCTTCTTGGTCTCATCGGTGATCAGTCGCTTACCGGTCTCGTAATCGCCGAATTCAGCGGTATTGGAGATGGAGTAACGCATCTTGGCAAAGCCGCCGTTGTAAATCAGGTCAACAATCAGCTTCATCTCATGAATGCACTCAAAGTAAGCATTTCTCGGGTCATAACCGGCCTCAACCAGGGTCTCAAAACCGGCCTTCATCAGAGCGGTTACGCCGCCGCACAGCACAGCCTGCTCACCAAACAGATCGGTCTCGGTCTCGCACTTAAAGGTGGTCTCCAGAATACCGGCACGAGCACCGCCGATACCGGCGCCGTAAGCCAGAGCGATATCCTCACAATGACCGGTAGCATCCTGATATACAGCTACCAGACAGGGCGTACCCTTGCCCTCTTTGTACTCGGAGCGAACGGTGTGACCCGGAGCCTTGGGAGCGATCATGAACACATCTACATCGCTGGGAGGCACGATCTGCTTAAAGTGAATGTTAAAGCCGTGGGCGAAAGCCAAAGCCTTGCCGGCGGTCAGGTTCGGTTCAATGTCCTTCTTATAGATGGAAGCCTGCTTCTCATCCGGGGTCAGGATCATGATAATGTCAGCGGCCTTTGCAGCCTCAGCGGTGGTCATAACCTTCAGGCCAACGCTCTCTGCATGCTTCCAGGACTTGGAGCCATCGTACAAACCAACAACTACGTCCACACCGCTCTCTTTCAAGTTCAGCGCATGGGCGTGACCCTGAGAACCAAAGCCGATCACAGCAACGGTCTTGCCTTTCAGGTAATCCAGATTACAATCTTCTTGATGGAAAAGTCTTGCTTCTGCCATTGTAGTTTCCTCCTAAAAAATAAGTTTAATTGAAGTCACAGTGTTGTATGATGTCGCTGTGGTTTCTTAACAATTCACATTATATCCTGTATGATGTCTGTTGTCAATAGGCAATTTAAAATTTTTATAGATGCTCCATGGCGTGGAGAATGTGCAGCCGCATGGCGGTGCGGGCGCCCTCGGCATTGCGCTTCTTAATAAAGTCCATAATCAGCCGATCGTCGTTTAGATTATCAGCGCTTACATCCTTGTCCCGAGTCATGACGATCACGCCTTTTTTGATGGCATTGAAAATCACCGGCATAAACTGCTTCACAAACGCATTGTGCGTGGCATTGGCAATACTCTCATGGAACTTTTGCTCCTCTGCCGTGCGGTCCTCGCCGCTTAAGATCTTCTTTTCCACCTGCTCGCCGTAGTAGCAAATCGCGTCAATTTCTTCCTGCGTTGCCCGCTTTGCAGCCAAATAAGCGCAATCCGGTTCAAACATCAGCCGCATCTCAAACAGATCGTCCAAGCCGGAAGCAATATCGCTCAGATCCGCCGAGTCGATCACCGTATTGGCACTGACAAAGGTGCCCTTGCCCCGCCGAATCTCCAACACACCGTTGGTGGTCAAAATTCGAATTGCCTCCCGCAAGGTGGAACGACTAACGCCCAATTCCGCCGCCAGGTCATTCTCATTAGGCAGCTTGTCCCCCACCGCAAAGCGGTGCTGGGTCTCGATCATATTCAAAATCTGCTGTGCCGTACTCTCCGGTAGCATTGCCGATCTTGGCATATTCCTCACCTCTGCTCACATCATAACACAAGTTGTATGCAAAAGTCAAGGTGTTGTCTGACATCTTACAATTATAGAGCTGATTTACTGCTGTTCTTTGTTCACCCTGCACGAATTTGCCCTGCGGGGGTTGTAAATTGTGAACAAATGCTATATGATAAGGATATAAATAAGAGAATATATATAATGGAGCGTAAAAATGAACAAAGCAACCCAATTACGATACAATATGGAGTCCCTATGCATCTATCAATTCAAGACAGACCCGGTGATGCACAGTCTACTGCACCTGCTGCGCAGCATAGAAGACGGCGAGGCTGTGCTGGAGGCGCAAAGTGCCTTTTTCAGCACACTGGCACCTCGAGACACGCTGCGCCGGTATATTTCCAAGTTGATCCTCACCGATGACAATGTGTTCAGCAAAGCCGCCGCCGGCGACGCAGTAGACCGTCTGCGCCCGGCAATCCTGGAGGGCGTAAAAAGTGACCTTGCCAAGCTGGAGTCCATTGCCGACCTGACCCCGGAAGATATTCTGCATGCAGTAGAGAATAAGGACCTGCGGGAAGTGCTGGGCACCCTGCCCCGATGGGAGAACGGCGAAGCGCTGCCGCCCCTGAGCCAAAACTGGGCGGAGCAAACGGAAGCACTGGCTGCATTCCATAAAAGAAACGGCTACGGTCTGTTTGCCAGCTATGCCGCCTTTGAGTGGCGGGATCACGCCCTCTCCCCCATCTCCGCCACGGACCCAATCCAGCTGTCCGATCTGAAGAACTATGAATTGCAGCGGAGCCAGGTGGTGGACAATACAGAGAGCTTTGTTTGCGGACTGCCCGCCAACAACGTGCTGCTGTACGGCGACCGGGGCACCGGCAAAAGCTCCACCATTCACGCCATCCTGAATGCATACAAAGAACAGGGCCTGCGCATGATCGAGATCCCCAAAAGCGCGGTGGAGGAGTTGTCCCTGATTCGGGAGTACCTGGCGGACAGCCCGATGAAATTTATCATCTATATTGATGACCTAAGCTTTGACAGCCAGGACAACGCTTTCACAGAGCTGAAAGCGGCGCTGGAGGGCGGCCTGTCTGCCTGCCAGCCCAATACGCTGATCTATGCCACCTCCAACCGACGCCACCTAATCAAAGAGAACTTCTCCGACCGGGAGGACGATGTAAATAAAAATGACACCCGCCAGGAACAGTTGTCTCTGTCCGATCGGTTTGGGCTGACCATTACCTTTATTAACCCGGACAAAAAGGATTATCTGGACATTGTGGAAAAGATTGCCGCCGATCGTGGCCTGCAAGTGGACGCCCAGCGGCTGGACGCTGCCGCCGAGCAGTGGGCCGTGCGCCGAGGCGGTCGTTCTCCCCGTTGCGCCCGCCAGTTTATCGATCATGTGGAGAGCGCTCTGCGCCGGGGCAAAGAATGGTAAAAATTCGTTCGCAAATTATTAAAAAATTTCATTTTTTGTTTACCGAATTCTAAAATTATGAACAAAAAAACCTGCTATGATAGCAGTATCAAAGAAAAGGAGCGAAAACAATGAGCAAAATTCTGGTAGTGGATGATGAATTAAACATCTGTGAATTACTGAAACTATACTTAGAGAATGAGGGCTACACGGTGTTTACCGCCAACGACGGCCAAGCCGCCGTGACCGCCTTCCAGCAGAAGGCACCGGATTTGGTACTGCTGGACATTATGTTGCCCAAGATGGACGGCTGGCAGGTGTGCCGAGAGATCCGCAAGACCTCTTCCACCCCCATCATCATGCTCACCGCCAAGGGCGAGACCTTTGACAAGGTGCTGGGACTGGAGCTGGGCGCCGACGACTATGTAGTCAAGCCCTTTGACGCCAAAGAGGTGGTGGCCCGGGTGAAAGCTGTGCTGCGCCGCACCCAAGGCAAAAATGACAACGCCGAGGAAAGCAAGAAAGTGGTCACCTATGACAAGCTGGAGATCAACATTGCCAACTATGAATTGAAAGTCAACGGCGTGCAGATTGACACGCCGCCTAAAGAGCTGGAGCTGATCTACCACTTTGCTTCCAACCCTAACCGGGTCTTTACCCGTGACCAACTGCTGGACGAGGTATGGGGCTTTGAGTTTTACGGTGACTCCCGCACAGTAGATGTGCATGTGAAGCGCCTGCGTGAAAAGTTAGAGGGCGTCAGTGACAAATGGGAGCTGAAAACCGTTTGGGGCGTCGGCTACAAGTTTGAGACCAAGGAATAAGTAATGGCATTTAAGGATGTACTCGTCGGTAAAAAGCCGGTCAAAAGCAATATCTTTGCCAAATACTTCCTGCTGTTTGCCGCTATCTTTTTGGTCACTCTGACCGTGCTGGGCACCGCCCTGACCTTGATGGTCAACGCCTATTCTCAAAACGAACGCACCAATCTGCTGAAAGAGAATGTGCAAAGCGTATCCGGCACCATCAGTTCCTCGTTGATTATGCAGGACATTAACAGTCGCTACAGCGTGGAAAAAGAGCTGATGTGCGAATCCCTGTATATTATTTCCAACTCTATCGACGCAGATGTATTCGTCTGTGATGTGGAGGGCAATATTATTCTGTGTAAGGAGCGGGCCTATTCCACCCCGTATTTTGGGGAGTTTACCACCTGCGCCCTGCACGACAGCTATTCCATCAGTTCCGCACTGCTGCAACGGGTGTACGAGACCGGCACCGTAACCGGGCGTATTACCGTACGCGGTCAAACCAATTATATTGTAGGCACCACCATCGTTAGCGACGGCGATGTGATCGGCTACACCTTTGCGCAGACCCAAACCGGCGTGCAGTCCCTGGCACTGGCGGTAATCCGCATTTTCCTGCTCAGCGCGCTGGCCTGTTTGATGCTGGCCTTCATCTGCATTTGGCACCTGACCAAAAAGATGGTGACCCCTTTGCAGCAAATGAGCGCTGCCGCCAAGCAATTTGCTATCGGCGACTTCTCTTACCGAGTCAAGGTGCGAGGCTGCGATGAGCTGGCGGATCTGGGCATTGCCTTTAACGATATGGCGGACGCACTGGATAAAACAGAAAGTTCCCGCGCCAGCTTTGTGGCCAATGTGTCCCACGAATTAAAAACGCCTATGACCTCCATTGCCGGGTTTATCGACGGTATTTTGGACGGCACCATCCCCAAAGAGAAACAAAACTATTACCTGGGACTGGTAAGCACCGAGGTGCGCCGACTGAGCCGCTTAGTGGTGGCCATGCTGAATATGAGCAAGATCGAGTCCGGCGAATTCCAAATGAAGCCCAATAACTATGACATCTCTGACCAAATCATTCGTATTCTTTTGACCTTTGAACAAAAGATCGAGAAGAAGAATATTGAGATCATCGGGCTGGAGGATCTGCAGCCCCAGTACATTGTGGCGGACCCGGATATGATCTACCAGGTGATCTACAACCTGTTTGACAATGCAGTGAAGTTTACCAACGAGGACGGCTTTATCAAGGTCACGCTGGAGGATTTAGGCAGCCAAATTCGTGTAAGTATTAAGAACAGCGGCGCCGGCATTAAGGCCGAGGAGCTGTCCCGCGTGTTTGAGCGCTTCTATAAAGTTGACAAATCCCGCAGCCTGGACGCCAAGGGCGCCGGACTGGGATTATATATCGTAAAAATGATGGTGGAAATGCACTCCGGCAGAATTTATGCCAAGAGTGAAGACGAAAACACCGCGGAATTCGTATTCACCCTACCCAAGGCATTCACCCCCATCAATAAAAAAGGAGCAAAAGAAGCATGAGCGACTATGAACAGAACCCGATAAACGGCAGCCAGCCCCCGCAGGGGGACAGCCAACCGAACACCGGCTATACGCCATATCAACAACCGGGCACCTATTACACCCCGCCCCAGCCGGAGCAGCCCCAGACGCCGCCCACCGGCGACAACGGCACCACCTATCACTATGCCTACCACAGCGGCAACCAGCCCGGCGCTGCCTATAACGGCCAGCAGGCCGGTGCCGCAGACCATACCGCCCAGGCACAGCCCACCGGCCAGACTTACGGCACCCCCACAGAGCCGCCGGAGCCGGGCAAACCGGAAAAAAAGAAGAACAAAAAGACCATTACCATCGTGGTGAGCGTGCTGGTGGTGTGTGTGGTGATTGCCGTTACCGGCATTGTACTGGCAGCCACCGGCGTACTCTCCGGGGATAAGGAAGAAAAAACAGACGGCACCTCCACCTCTCAGGACAGTGGATCTGACACCCAGACCGTCAGCGGCGGCAGCGTGGCAACCAAGGACGACAACGGCAACCTGACTGTTGCCGGCGTAGCCAAAAAATCCATGGACTCCTGCGTGGGTATTACCGTCTATTCCAAGCAGAATTCCTACAGCAACTTCTACGGCTACGGCTCCAATAACAGCTCCGACAGCAGTAACAACCAGCAAGCCAGCGGCGAGGGCTCCGGCGTGATTATGAAGGAAGCGAACGGCAAGACCTATATTATGACCTGTGCCCATGTGATCTCCGACGGCAGCAGCTTTAAGGTGACCCTGAATAACGGTAAAGAATACACCGCCACAATGGTGGGTGCCGACAGCCAAACGGACATCGGCGTGCTTTCCATTGAAGCCACCGGGCTGCAAGCAGCCACCTTTGCCGACAGCAAAAGCCTGACCGTCGGCGAGCAAGTGGTGGCAATCGGCTGTCCCGGCGGTCTGGAATTCAAAAACAGCGTCACCAGCGGCTATATTTCCGCTTTGGATCGCCCGGTGGAAAGCTCCATCGGCTACGACAACGAGTGTATCCAAACGGACGCAGCCATCAATCCGGGCAACTCCGGCGGCGCGCTGTTTAACATGCAGGGTCAGGTGATTGGCATCAACTCCTCTAAGATCGCCTCCACCGAATACGAGGGTATGGGCTTTGCAGTACCCAGCTCCACCGCTGTGGATACCGCCAACAGCCTGATTAAAAACGGCTATGTAGCCGGTCGCGCCAAGATCGGCGTCACCTACAACACCATTACCAGCTACAACAACGCTGACGCCATCCTCTCCGCCCTGACAGAAAAGGGTTTTAAGAACGCCAAGGGCACCATGGTAATCAACCAAGTAAGCAGCGACTCTGACCTGGCCGGCAAACAGGTAAAGCAGTACGATATGATCGTAGCCGTCAATGGCAAGACCATGACCTCCACCGATGTGATGACGCAGGTGCTTTCCGATAGCAAGCCCGGCGACACCATCAAGCTGACCATTGCCCGCATTGAGAACAACCAAATCAAGACCTTTAAGGTAGACTGCAAATTGATCGAAAGCAAAGGCAATTAACCGCGTATAAAAAAGGAAGCGCCGAACCGTAACGGTTCGGCACTTCCTTTTTATTATTGATTGCTTACAGCTCGGCGATCACTTCCACCTCGCACAGCACACCCTTGGGCAGGTCCTTAACGGCCACGCAGGAGCGGGCAGGCTTGGCGGTAAAGTAGGTGCCATACACCTCATTGAACTTGGCAAAATCCGCAATATCTGCCAGGAAACAAACGGTCTTTACTGCCTTATCCAGAGAAGTACCGGCAGCCTCAACCACGGCTTTCAGGTTCTCACACACCTGGCGAGTCTGGGCCTCAATGGTGGTGGCCTCCACATTGCCGGTGGCAGGATTAATGGCGATCTGGCCGCTGGTAAACAGCAAATTGCCGGCTTTCACCGCCTGGCTGTACGGACCGATGGCGCCGGGGGCGTTGTTGGTGCTTACATATTCCATAATCATTCTCCTTTATCTCAGCTGCAGACCTCAAAGCCTGCGCTTGTCAATGCCTGTTTAATAGACTCAATGTGGGCGTTGTCCCGTGTCTCAATCCCCAGTTTTAAGAAACAGTCGGTAATATTCATATCCAAATCCGTGCTGTCATAGTTGACGCTGACCACATTGGCGCCATGCTCCGCAATAATGGAGGACACGCCGCTAAGCTGGCCCGGCTGATCGGACAGTGCAATGGTAATGTCCGCCGTGCGGCCGCCCATCTTCAGCCCGCGCTCAATCACACGGGAAAGAATGGTCACATCAATATTGCCGCCGCTGAGCAGGCAGCACACATTCTTGCCCTCAATATCCGGAATTTTGCCGGCCATCACTGCCGCCACCGGCACAGCGCCTGCGCCCTCTGCAATGAGTTTTTGCTGCTCTAAGAGGGTCAGAATCGCCAGGGCGATCTCATCATCGCTGACGGTAACAATGCCGTCCACATACTGCTTAACAAGTTCAAAGGTGTTATTGCCCGGGGTCTTTACAGCGATACCGTCGGCAATGGTCTGCACCTTGCCAAGGGTCTCAATCTGATCGTCCTGCACCGCATTAAGCATAGAAGGTGCACCTTGTGCCTGCACGCCGTAAACACGCACACGGGGGTTCATCTGCTTAATGGCAAAGGCCACACCGCTGATGAGGCCACCGCCGCCGATAGGCACCACCACCACATCTACATTCTCCAACTGATTGAGGATCTCCAGGCCGATGGTACCTTGACCGGCAATCACATCTTCATCATCAAAGGGATGAATAAAAGTGTAGCCTTTCTCCTCTTTCAGCTCCAGCGCTTTTTTGTAAGCGTCATCATACACGCCCTTGACCAGGCACACCTGGGCGCCATAGCGCTTGGTGGCCTCCACCTTGCTGATGGGCGCGCCGTCCGGCAGGCAGATCAGGGAGTGAATGCCGTTTTTGGTGGCAGCCAGCGCCACGCCCTGGGCATGGTTACCGGCGGAGCAGGCGATTACCCCCCGCGCCTTTTCCTCATCGGTCAGCTTGCTGATCTTATAGTAGGAGCCACGGATCTTAAACGAACCGGTGACCTGCAAATTCTCTGTTTTCAAATATACATTGGTACCCGGGTGAATATTAGGGGCCAAAATCATATCCGTCTCACGGATCACCTCACGCAGTACCTGGGAGGCCTGATACACTTTATCCAGCGTCAACACAAACGTTCCTTCTTTCGACTCTATATATATTACACAATTTTAATACGCCGCCGGGGTTTTGTCAACAGTTTTTGTGTCCGTCCAGATCCACCGGCAGTTCGCGGTTGGCAGTTACCGTATTCGGTGTTACCCGGCAGTCCACAGCTCGCACCTCTACACCGGCAGCTCGAGCGTCACGCAGTGCCCGACAAAAAGCCGGGTCCGTCTCCCGGTTGGGTCGAAATGCGGTGCACCCACCCATTTGTACGATGAGAAGCGCCATGGCCCGGTAGCCCTGCGCCACCGCCTGCACCAATTCACCCATGTGTTTGGCGCCCCGAACGGTGGGTGCGTCCGGAAACACAGCCCACTCTCCCTGCCGCAGAGTCACGCCCTTTACCTCCACAAACAGCCGCTGTCGGTCATTTTCCGCATAAAAATCCAACCGAGAGGCGCCAAAGCGCACCTCCGGTTGCACCAAGGTAGGCGACGACAAGATCGCCCCGGCGCGCAGTAGCTCCCCGGCCACCTGATTGGGCGCCGCCGCATCCATATTCACCAGGCCAAAAGGCGTTTCCACCGTCACCAGGTCGTAGGCGGTCTTACGATTTGGATTGCTGCTCTTTTCCAAATATACCGTAGCGCCGGGCACCAGCAATTCCCGGCAACGGCCGGTGTTCTTCACATGCACCGTCTCTAGCATACCGTCCACCGTACAGTGGGCAATAAACCGATTGGGCCGCTCCAAAAACACCGCTTTATGAATATCTGAATACTGCATACATACAGCCTACCCTACCGGCGACCATTTGTCAATCCCCCGGCAAGTTTCCGCTATTTTCTATTGACTTTGCCGGTCAACTCCTATAAAATGGAAAGTGATATTATATGTTGGAGGACACCCACATGACCAAGATGAAAAAGATCCTTGCTGTGGCTCTGTGCATACTGCTGCTGGGCAGCGTATTTGCCGGCTGCTCCGGCAAAAAAGCAGAACAGACCACGGAAATTACAGACGAAACCCTGCTGATCGCCTACACGGCAGACAACGCCCCCTTCTTCCAGATAGATGAAAAGGGCAACGCCAGCGGGTTTGAGGCCGACCTGATCGCTAAGATTTTTGACAGCATTAAGGACGACTGCAAAAACTACGCCTATGTGAAGGTGGAGCCGGGCTACCGCCTGGGTGAGGAGACTGCCTATACAGACAAGGACGGCAAGACCTATATTGCCTACATGGCCGTAGGCGGACTGCAAAAGAACGACGGTACCAATAACGAGGATTACAGTTTTACCAACACGGTCATCAGCAACCGAGTGGTGACCTTGGTAAAGAAAGACAGTAAGATTAAAGATTACAGCAATCTGGGCGGCGCCAAGCTGGCTGTGGTGAGCAAGGCAGCGCAGAATGCACTGGCAGATAACGCCGTGATTGCCGATCGCAGCGCCAAGACCACCACCGTTTACAAGACGGCACAGGCGGCCTTTACCGCTCTGTACCAAGATAAGGCAGACGCTGTGGTCATCGACGAGTTTGACCTGCGCACCTTGGACTTTATCTTAGACGGAAAAAAGCAAGCCTTGTCTGACTGGACCACAGAGCTGAGCGGTCAGTTGGACACGGTGGAATACGCCTTTGCCACCGCCAAGTATGACCGACTGAAGGACGACATCAACGAAGCACTGCTGGAGCTGAAAGACCCCAAGTACAACGACAAAGACGAATTCACCCCCATTGTAGAGCAATACTTTGGCTACAACGCCTCCAACTTCTCATACATCCCTGCAGACAAATAAGCAGCGTACATCACTCACACCTGTGGCCACCCCACAGGTGTTTTCTGTAAGGGAAGCATAAACAGAATTTGGCACCCCTTGTTGCAAGAGGTGACTCCCCGCAGTACGGGGAGATGTCGCGTAGCGACGAGGGGACGGGCACCGGTTAGGTGCTGGTGCGCTTGCGCGTCTGAGGGGATAAAACAAGCTCTTTATAATTGCCCTTGCAATCTAAAAAGAACCGCCTGACCTACCGGTCAAGCGGTTTTCCTTTTTATACGCTTATACGGGTATATACTCCACTGCGTCCACCGGCACACCGTCCCGGTAATACACCCGGGGCACCCGGCGGGCAATGCGGCAGGGCAGCTCATAATTGAAGCTGTGCGCCAGACCGGACACCTCCTCCATACTGAGGGTTTCGTTACCGTCCGTTCCCACCAAGGTTACCGGCGTACCTACTTGCACACCGGGTATCTCCGTCACGTCCACCATAAACTGGTCCATACACACACGCCCGAGAATCGGTGCGCGCTTGCCGCCAATGAGCACCTGGCCCATGCCGGATAAGCAGCGGGGATAACCGTCTGCATAACCCACCGGAATGGTAGCGACTCGGCGGGGAGATGGAGTGGTGTATGTACCGCCGTAGCTGATCTCCCGTCCCGGCTCCAAGGTCTTTACATGGCTGACCCGAGCCACCCAGCGCAGCACAGGCTGCAAGGGCAACAGGGATTTGTCCACCTCTTCCGAGGGATACAGACCGTACAGAATAATCCCTGCCCGCACCATATTAAAGCTGCCGCCCAGGCGCATAATCCCGGCGGAATTGTTCAGGTGTTTAATCGGAATTTCCACCCCACGCTGCTCCAGCAAATCGCAAAACTGCAAGTACCGCTGCCGCTGGGCCTCCGCCTTAACAAAGCTGGTTTCGTCCGCCGTGGCAAAGTGGCTGAAAAGCCCCTCCGGGTAAATCCCCGGCAACTCGCAAATGGCCTTGCAAATATCCGCGCTCTCTTCATTCACCTGGAAGCCGATACGGCTCATACCCGTGTCCAGTGCAAAGTGAAAAGGCACCTGCTTACCCTGGCGCACCGCCTCCGCCGACAGTGCCTTGGCTGCCTCCATGGAGAAGATCGGCAGTCGCACATTTTGTTCTACCGCCCGAGGAAAATCGTCCGGAAATACCGGTCCCAGTACCAAAATGGGCAGGGTTACACCTGCTCGGCGCAGTTCCAATGCTTCTTCAATACAAGCCACACCGTAAAAATCAAAGTTTTCTTCATACCGGCGGCCGATATATGCCGCACCGTGACCGTAAGCGTCCGCTTTGATCACACCCAGCAGCTTAGTATCCGACCCAATCTTTTGCCGAATGGCGGCAATATTCGCCTCCAACGCATTTAGGTTAATTTGCGCTTGGGTTCTCTCATACATCTGCAATCACCTCCGCCAAAGGCGCAACGGCAATGCCATTCTCTGCAAAGGCGCTGCGCAGCGCCTGCACAAATTCCAGTGCACGGGCACCGTCGCCGTGAACGCACACCGAGTGCGCCACCACCGGAATATCCTCACCGGTATAAGCCGTCACTTTCTGTTCTTTAACCATACGCACCACCCGGTCAATGGCCGTGGCGGTGTCTGTAATCATGGCGCCGGGCTTGCGCCGATCCCGCAGGCTGCCGTCCGCCTCATAAGCACGGTCGGCAAACACCTCGCAGCCAAAGGACACGCCCTGCTCTTTCGCTGCCTGTTGCAGACAGGAGCCTGCCGGTGCCAGCAGCACCAGCGCCGGGTCAAAATCCCGCACCGCACGGGTCACCGCCCGCGCCAGTTCCAAATCCTTGCAAGCCATATTGTACAAAGCACCGTGGGGCTTCACATGCTGCAAGAGAGCGCCGTTTGCCCGGCAAAAGCCGGCAAGCGCGCCAATCTGATACAGCACATCCCCATAGGCCTGGTCCGGGGTCACCGCCAGCTGCCGCCGACCGAACCCCACCAAATCCGGGAACCCGGGGTGGGCGCCCACCGCCACACCCTGCGCCCGACAGGCTGCCACCGTGGCCCCCATCACAGAGGGGTCGCCGGCATGGAAACCGCAAGCCACATTGGCAGAGGACACCAGCGCCAGTACCCGATCATCCGACCCGATGGTGTAGGCGCCAAAGCTCTCGCCCAAATCCGAATTCAAATCCACTTTATACATAAATCAAGCTCCAAAAAATCAATATTTCAGCATAGTATTGGGCACATCGGTAATGAGCATATGCCCCGGTGCGTGGGTAATGGCAAAGGGTACCTTGGCCGCCATCACCGCTGCCTGGGGAGTTACCCCACAAGGCCAAAACACCGGCACCTCGCCCGGTCGAATGGTCACGCTGTCGCCGTAATCCGGGCATTGCACATCGGCAATTCCGATGGCTGCCGGGTCGCCGATCTGCACAGGCGCGCCGTGCACGCGGGGCATGGCAGAGGTGACCTGTACGCTGCGCACCACCAAATCATGCGGAATGGGACGCATGGACACCACCATATTGCCGTGAAATACGCCTGCAGGCTCCAGGGCCAAATTGGTATTGAACATGGGCACATTGCGCCCTTCTTCAATATGCCGCACCGGCACCCCCGCCTGCAAAAGCTCACTCTCAAAGCTAAAGGAACAGCCGATCAGGAAGTACACCAAATCGTCCTGCCAATAGGCGGAAATATCCGTTACTTCTTCCACCAGCTCCCCTGCCCGCCAAATGCGGTACTTGGGAAAGGCGGTACACACATCGTCACCGCGGGCCATGGCGCCCATTTGGCGGCAGCCCGCTTCGCCCACCTCTAAAATGGGGCAAGGTCGGGGATTGCGCATACAAAAAAGCAAAAAGTCAAAGGCCTGTGCCTTCGGCAAAATGCAAAGGTTGGCCTGGGCATATCCGGCGCACATGCCGGAGGTCTGGCCCTGTAGCTTGCCTGCGCTGATCAGCGCCCGCACATCCCGGGGCGCCCAATCGCTGTAATCCATTCTATATCCTCCTATGCCGAAAGGCAATATTTTTTACCAAAAAAGCAAATTGTCCAGCCATTTTTCCTGCTGCCGGGCGATCTTCTCCGCCTCTTGCACCGTAATGGGCACAAAACGCACCGCATCCCCCGGCCGTGCCTGCGCCAACAGCGACACATCGCAGCCGATCACCGTGGCGATCTTGGCATAGCCGCCCACCGTTTGGTGATCGCTCATCAGTACAATGGGCTGACCGCTGCCGGGCACCTGCACACTGCCCCGTACAATCCCGTCAGAGCAAATATCCACTCCACCGTCTGCCGTCAGCGACGGACCCTCCAGCCGCAGACCCATACGATCGCTCTTTGGGGTAACAATATAGGACTTGCTGTAAAAATCCTTCCGTGCAGCCGAGTCAAATCGGGCCGCCTGTGGGCCGTCAATACACCGCAGCGTAAACGGCGGCGCAAAGGTCACCGGCGGAATATGCCAAGGCGTCGGATCGCCGATAGGCAAACAAAAATCGCCGGTGGTCAGCACATCACCTGCTTGCAGGGCGCGACCGTCCAGTCCGCCCATTTGAATTTTCAGATCCGTGGAGCGGCTGCCCAGCACCACCGGCACATCCATGCCGCCGGACAGTGCTAAATAGCACCGCAAACCGGTGCGGGCAGCGCCCAGTTGCAGCCGATCACCGCTGCGCACTCCATAGGCACGGTAATTTTCAATGGGTTTTCCATTTAATGTGGGGGCAAAGTCGCCCCCTGCCAGAGCAAAATATCCCTCTCCGACAAACCGGGCCGAAATACCGGTAAGCGTCATCTCCAGTACCGCACAGCCTCGGCAGTTACCCACCAGCCGATTGGCAATCTGCATAGAAGTTAAGTCCATCGCCCCGCAGGTGCAAAAGCCTAGGTGTGCCACTCCGGTGCGCCCCAGATCCTGTACAGTGGTCAAAGCACCGGGGGCGTCGATCATCAGTCGCATACCGGCACCTCCTCCACTTGTACCGTATAAGTGCCCGCTGCCACTGCCCGAGCGATATCTTCATACTCGGCAGGCGAGATGGGCACAAAATGCACCAAATCCCCTGCCCGGTACAGGATCGGCTCCTGCCGCTGCCGGTCAAATACAGACACCGGTGTGCGCCCCAGCAGCTGCCAGCCGCCGGGAGAAGCCAGCGGGTACACCCCGGTCTGGGCACCGCCGATTCCCACACTGCCCGCAGGAATACAGGTGCGTGGGCTGTCCAGCCGCGGCGTATGCAGCCGAGGGTCCAGCCCCCCTAAATAGGCAAAGCCGGGCAAAAAGCCCAGCATATAAATCAAATAATCCGGAGCACTGTGCAGCGCAATCACTTCCTGCGCAGACAGACCGCTGTGGCGGCAAACAAAATCCAAATCCGGCCCATAGTCGCCGCCGTAACACACCGGCAGCCGAAACGCCCGGCGCCGATTCTGCCCGGCCACAGACAGACTGTCCAGCAGTCGCCGCAGTTGCCGCTGCAACGCCTTTGCAGAAATCACCGTGCAGTCATAGCACACGGTCAGATCCGCATAGGCGGGGATCAAGTCTGTAATCCCACGCAGGCCGGCGCTGTCAATGGCTCCTTGCAGGGCGGTGACCCGGCGATTGATTGCCGGGTCGATTCCGTCCCCCAAGTGCACGGTAAGGGCGCCCTCGCCGCACTGTAAAAAGGAATAGTCCATCGGTTATTCTCCGTAATAGCCGTCAAAATAGCCCTTGGCAATGGTGTCTGCAAACCAGCCACTGGTTTTTTGCACCACCTTGGGCGGGTAGCTGATCAACTCTTTCATCAACTTCACCAACGGCAGGTTGATGCTGCGGCCAAAGCCGTCTATGCTGGGAATATTGCGCCCATACATATCCAAAAGCCCGGCTCGCGCCGCCTCCTCCATGGCCCGCTGCTGCACTTCCTCAGATTGGAACAGATCCGCATTACCCAGCAAATACGCCGTAGCTGCCATCATGGCATTGCAGCCCCAGTCAGAGCAAGTAGCAGTAATCAGGTTATCCGCTGTGCTTTCCACCAAAATACCGCCGCCACAGGAGCATTCGCACTCACCGTCGTCTGCATGGGGCACATATTTGCGGATATGGTCGCCGATGGCCGCCATACCGATCTCGTTGCCCAAATCACCGATGGAAAGATTGTAAATGCCCCGCGCCTTGCAGGCGTTAAAGAGCACATCGCTCTTGGCCTCCAGCTCCGTTAAGCATTTGCCCACCGCATTATGGTACGCACCCTTGGCATTGCGCCCGGGTGCCTCATTGGTGATCACAGCCGCCGGAACGCCTTTTGCCAGCAGCGCCTCTGCCTGGGCAGAAGCCTCTCGGTCGTCCTTGGTAAAGGGTACGGCGCACATGGAGAACGGGTATTCCTGCGCCTCCTCTACCGTGTCATACAAATGGAAGCCCAGTACCATGGCCAACCGCCGCACCGCCTCCATACATTCCTCCGGCACCACCAGTACCGGGGTGCAGTCAAAGGCTTTAATCAGGAAGCGCGCCAGCATCATAGAAGACACCATGCCGTCCGTCTCCGGCTGCTTCCAGGGCAACAGTACAAAGCCGGTGATGATATACACCAAATCGCCCGAGTGGATATGCGCCACCAGACCCTTGGCCGCATGCACAGACAGCGGCTCTCCGGCATAGTCCCTAGCCGCCCGGTACAGAATACGGCACACACCGTACCCTCGCGGATCCAGGGTCATTAAGCTGTCCAAATTCTCACCGATATTATACAGTGTCAGTTCTTCATTGGTCATTGCAGTCGTCCCCTCTCGTCCGATTTAGCGGGCCGTTGCGTCCATAAAGTCCGCTACCAAAGCGTCCTGCAAATCTTTCAGCATCTGCGGCGCTTTACCGCCCACCGGTTGGCCGTCAATACTCTCTGCTGCCAGGCAGAAGGAACCGGAGGAGGACACAATGACCTCATCCGCCGCCATCATCTCTGCCACGGTAAAGGGCGTTTCATCTACTGCATAGCCCAGCTTCTTGCACATTTTGATCAAATGGGCACGCGCAATACCCGGCAGAATATAATGATCGGTGGGATGGGTCTTAAACACGCCGTCCTGAATAATAGACACATTGGAGTGCGCGCACTCGGTGACAATATCGCCCCGATGGAACACGGACTCATCGCACCCGGCCACCGCCGTGCGCTGGGCTGCCATACAAGAGGGCAGCAGATTCAAAGTCTTAATATTGCAATGGAGGAAGCGCGTATCCTCCGTGGTAATCAGATTGATTTTTTTATAAGTATCCTGTACAGAACAGGGGGTCAGCACAATCCACAAATTGGCCGGTACTTTGTCCGGATCCGGATATGCGTGATTGCGCATCGCGGTGCCACGGGTCACCTGCCAATAGACGAACTGCTCGCCGCAGTCCACCTTTTTCACCATCTCCGTAAGCAGGGCACCCATCTCCGCCTTGGTCTGCGTCAGGCGAATACCCAAAAGCGCCGCACTGTTATAGAAACGATCCAGATGCTCATCCAGCGCATAAATCACATGATTGCGGCTGTAAGTGGCATCATAGCAACCGTCGCCGAAAAAGCACACACGGTCCAGCATGGGCACCTGCATTTCCACCAGCGGGCCAAACTTGCCGTTGTAGTAACCTAAATTCTCCATATCGCATATCCTCCAAAAAAAGACAATAGGGCACCAAAGCCGAAAAAGCTCCGTTGCCCTTATCCAATACTATATCACTTTCCGGCGCAAAAGTAAAGACGCCCGGAAGATAATCAGCACACGGCGTTTATCCAACTACCGTCCGACACCGAATTATACCCGGTTGCCAACCAGGATCGCGCCCTTTTTGCAAAAGCCGCATACAGTATATCAGCATTTGTACGCAAAATTGGTCAAACCCTGCGGTAAACCGTCATACCCGGCAGATTTGTATAAAAAATCCACAAATTTCCAATTTTTTTCTCAATTTGGTTGACATTACGAGTCGAATTCTCTATTATTAGAGCTGAAACAGCAGAAAAAAATAAGCGCCTGCAATGCCTGCTGCTTTGAGAAATGAAAAAAGGACGGAAAAATCATGCTTATTGAAGAACTCGCTCAGGAATATCGAACACAATATAATGTTTTGTGCGCCAAGATGGACGGACTGCGCCCACTGCTTTCCGTCTATGGCGGAGAGGATCTGTACCGCCTGCGCAGAAAGCTGCGCACCTACTACGAAATGGCCTGCGAATGCCGCCACATTGCTACCATACTGGAAAGCTACTACGATGAGGAGGACGGCGTATGACAGATATGATTGAAAACTGCTGCTTTGCCTCCCCGTCCCAAACGGAGCCGGACACCCAAACCATCACCCGCCGTGCCTTGCTGGCCGTGTTGCCCATGGTGCTGGAACAGGAGCTGAGCCCACGGCAGCGCACCTGCCTGTGTGCTTTTTATGTAGACGGCAAAAGCCAAACGGAAATTGCCCGGAGGCTGGGTCTGTCTCAAGCTACGGTCAGCTACCATATCCATGCAGCAAAGGCGGCAGCCAACCGGCTGCTGCACTACTGCCAAATTGCCGTGGCCAAGGCCAATGACTGCTGGCTGGAAGCAGAGAACAACGGACTCTGATCCCTCTATCTGCACAGACGATACAGCAGCGGCAAGTCTGTGAACGCCCGGGGCGTTACCGCCGCCAACACCTGAAAAGCGCACCTGCACACGGTGCGCCGCAAAAAAGAACAGCGCACCTCAGTTCATCCTATGAGGTGCGCTATATTTTGTGTGTATTTTTATGTATACATCAGAATGGCGATAAGGAAAAAGACGGCATAGAGCACCACCTGATGGCCCATATAGACCCACAAGCTGTTGCGCCCCAGCCAGCACAGCACCCGGCTGTGGCGGCGGTAAAAAGGTGCCGGCAGACGGCCGTCCCGCACATAGGTCCCGGCAAAGGCCCCCAACAGAAATAAAAAGAACCAAGGGATCAAAGCAAAATAGTCGGCGGACCGGAAGCTGCTGTTAAAAAAGCCCAAGGGCATCAGCCAGTTGGTACGAAACAGCGCCGCAGGCAAATGCACCAAACCAAAGACCATGGTATGCTTCGGCTCACTGACCCCATAAGTCAAAAAGAACAGCAAACCGCAAACAAGCATGCCCAAACGTGGCGAAATCTTCTTCATCACCGGCAGCAGCAGACCGGTGAGGATCATGCAGCAGCCCAGACAGGAAAGAATACCAAAGTAGATCTTCGCACCGGTCATGCCCATTAAGGGCAGCACCCAAACGGTAACCCCGGTGATCACCAAACCGCAGCCCAGCACCACGGCGCCTCGGCGTACCGGATTGCGGGACAGGCGGGAGCAAATGCCGGATATCAGAATAAACAGTCCCCAAAAGATAGGCTGCACGGTACACAGAGCGTCAAACACGCGGTAGCCCCAGGACAGCTGCAACACATCGCCCACATCCAAAAAGGCATGGTGCACCACCATACAGAGAATGGCAAAGCCCCGCAGCTCGTCCAGCAAATAAATGCGGGGACGGGCAGATTTGGGCTTTTTTTGGCGTTTTTGTCTCACCGGAGCACCTCCTGTTCCAAGGCTTTGGGTTATTTTACCACAAAAGCGGCGGTTTGTACACGCAATTTTTGACACACCATGCCAAAGAATTGCGCTTTATAATTGTATATGAAATGGAAGTGTGCTATAATACGGTGAAGTCTTAAAAATACAGAAAACGGCGATCCGCCGAGAGGAGCATGTATATGAAAACCGCTGTGGGCGAAGTGCAGGGCGAGGCCCTGACCCTTGTAAACACCACCAACACTGCCATTGCCGCCGAGTCCGGCTCGCTGCCGGTACTGGGCACCCCCTTTATGCTGGCCCTGATGGAAAAGGCCACCTGCGAGGCGGTGGCAGACCTGCTGGAGGACGATGAGACCACCGTGGGCACGGCCATGAACATTACCCACATCAAGGCCAGTGCCATCGGCGAGGTAATCACCGCCAAGGCTATACTGACAGAGGTGGACGGGCGCAAGCTCACCTTCCATGTAACCGCCCGCAACGACAAAAATGAGCTGGTGGGCAGTGGCACCGTAGAGCGCTTTGTGGTACTGGCGGAAAAATTCTTAAGGAAGGTCGAGGGAAAATGAGATTTTCTGCGGTAATCTTTGACTTTGACGGTACTCTGTGCGACACCGGCCCGGGCATTATGAACAGCGCCGCCTATGCGCTGGAGGCCTACGGCTTTGAAGTGCCCCGGGAGCCGGGCGCCCTGCGCTGCTTTATCGGGCCGCCACTGCTGGTGACCTTTCAGGAGCAATTCGGCGCAGATGCAGCCACAGCCCAAGCGCTGGTACAAAAATACAGAGAGCGCTACAACGGTGCCATTCTCAATGAGAGCATGCTTTACCGGGGTATTGTGACCTTGCTGGAGAACTTAAAAGCGGCAGGCATACGCATTGGCATCGCCTCCTCCAAGCCCAAGCGCTACATTGACCAGCTGCTGGCACACTTTACCATTGACAAATTCTTTGACGCAGTGTGCGGCGTGGATTTTAAGACCGACTGCGAAAGCAAGGCCAGCATTATCGCCCGCTGCCTGCAAGAGCTGGGGGCCGCCCCGGAAAAGGCACTGATGGTCGGCGACAAAAGCTACGACATCAATGGCGGCAAGGCCAACGGCTTAAAGACCGTGGGCGTAAACTGGGGCTACGGCAGCAAGTTTGAATTTATTGAAGCCGGCGCCGATTTTCAAGCGGAGAAGCCCATGGACATTGAAGCCATTGCGCTGGGCTTTTTTGAGCAAACGGAGGAATACGGCGGCATTTATAACGGCCGCATTCTCACCCTTCACTGCGACACGGTGACTATGGTGGACGGCGCGGAGGAAAAGCGGGAGGTTATCGACCACCCGGGCGGCGTGGCCGTAGCCGGACTGACGGAAAACAACGAACTGCTGCTGGTGCGCCAGTTCCGCTATCCTTACAAAGAGATTTTGCTGGAGATCCCCGCCGGCAAGCTGGAAAAGGGCGAGGATCCCTTTGAAGCAGGCAAGCGGGAGTTCAAAGAGGAATGCGGCGCTACGGCAGACAGCTACTTCTCCCTGGGAGAGGTGTACCCCTCCCCCGGTTACTGCGGCGAGATCATTCACCTGTACGGCGCTGCCGGGCTGCACTTTGGGCAGCAGCATTTAGATGAGGGCGAGTACCTGGATGTGGTGCGCATGCCTCTGGACGAAGCGGTGCGCCGGGTAATGACCGGTGAGATCAAAGACGCCAAAACCGCCATTGCCATTCTGAAATTAAAGGAACGAATCAATCCATGATCTATTTAGATAACGCAGCCACCACCCGACCCTGCCCGACCTGTGTGACAGCCGTGGGCACCATGCTTACCGACCACTTTGCCAATCCCTCCAGTCTGCACGGTCCGGGGATTGACGCCATGAAAGAGATCATCGCCGCCCGCAGCGCATTGGCAGACGCTCTGGGGGTGGAGCGAGACACGCTGACTTTCACCTCCGGCGGCACAGAGGCCAACAATCTGGCTCTGTTCGGTGCAACCTATGCTAACCGGCGGCGGGGCAAGCGCATTGTGACCACCGCCATAGAGCACGAAAGCATTATACAAACCGCCGACCAGTTGGAGGCAGAGGGCTTTGAGGTCATTCGCCTGCAACCGGACAGAACCGGCAATATTACAAAACAGCAGATTGAAAGCGCCATCACTCCGGACACCATTCTGGTCTCCGTCATGCGCATCAACAACGAAGTGGGCAGCATTCTGCCGGTGGAGTGCATTCGCCGGGCGGTACAAAAGGCCGGCGCACCGGCGCTGATCCATACCGACTGTGTGCAGACCTTTGGCAAGGTGCCCCTGCGGCCGGACAAGCTGGGGGTAGACCTGATGACCGTCACCGCCCACAAGATCCACGGTCCCAAGGGGGTAGGCGCTCTGTATGTGCGCAAGGGCGTGCGTATTCTGCCCCGCACCTTTGGCGGTGAGCAGGAGAAAAAATTGCGTCCGGGTACGGAGGCAGCGCCCCTGATCGCCGGGTTTGGCGCTGCGGTATCGGCACTGCCGGATCTGCGTGCGCAGAACGCCGCCGTCAAAGAACTGAACGCTTATACGAAGGAACGGCTGGCGGAGATCCCCGGTCTAACCTTTAACAGCGGCGACCAGGCCTCGCCCTATATCATCAATATTTGCGTGCCCACCTTTATGCGCAGCCAGACCATTATTCAGGAGCTGTCCGCCAACTACGGCATTTGCGTCAGCAGCGGCTCCGCCTGCGCCAAGGGCAAGCGCTCCCATGTGCTCACCGCCATGGGGCTGCCGGAGCAGGTGATTGACAAATCCATTCGTCTGAGCTTTAGCGGCCAAAGCACGCAGAGAGAAGCAGACGCCTTTGTAGACGCGCTGCGCGACCTGGTAAAAAAACACCCAAAGGAGTAACCTATGCGAGAGATCGTACTGATTAAAAACGGCGAGTTGGCACTAAAGGGACTGAACCGCAGTTCCTTTGAAGATGTGCTCATTAAGAATATGCGTCGCCACCTGGCGCCCTTAGGCACCTTCCAGTTTACCAAGAGTCAAAGCACCATTATGGTGGAGCCGGAGGACCCGGACACGGACCTGGACGACACGGTAGACGCGCTCACCCGCGTGTTCGGCATTGCCGCCCTGTCCCGGGCCGCCGTGTGTGAAAAAGATATAGAGGACATTGCAGCCACGGCACTGGAATACCTAAAGGAGCCGCTGGAGGACGCCAAAACCTTTAAGGTAGAGGCCAAGCGCAGCGACAAAAAATTCCCCATGAAATCGCCGGAGATCTGCCGAGAGATGGGCGGTCGTATTCTGCGCCGCTTTCATCATCTCAAAGTAGATGTACATAACCCGGACATTACCGTTACCGTAGAAGTACGGGATCGCTATGCCTTTGTGCGGGGCAACAACCTGCACGGCGCAGGGGGTATGCCCACCGGCACCGGCGGCCGCGCGGCGGTGCTCATCAGCGGCGGTATTGACTCTCCGGTGGCCTCTTATATGATGGCCAAGCGGGGAATCGAATTGGTAGCCGTGCACTTTGCCTCGCCCCCGTATACCAGCGAGCTGGCAGAAATGAAAGTGATGGAGCTGCTGAAGAAAGTAGCCCGGTACAGCGGCTGGATCACCACCTTTGTGGTGCCGTTTACGGAAATCCAGGAGCAGATTCGGGACAAGTGCCCGGAGGAATACTTTACCATTATCATGCGCCGCGTGATGATGATGATCAGCGCCCGCATTGCAAAGAGTCAAAACTGCCACGCCCTGATCACCGGCGAATCCGTAGGGCAGGTAGCCAGCCAGACCATGTACGCCCTGGCATGCACGGACTGCGCAGCAGATATGCCGGTGTTCCGTCCCTGTATCGGTATGGACAAGGACGAGATCATCGCCATCTCCCGCAAGATCGACACCTTTGAGACCTCTATCGAGCCCTACGAGGACTGCTGCACCGTCTTTACCCCCAAGCACCCGAAGACCAAGCCCCGGCTGGATGATGTGCTGAAAGCCGAAGCAAATATGGAGAATTTGGACGAAATGATGGACCGGGCCGTGGCCGGCGTAAAGAAAGTTGTGATCAAATAATGGAGCCGCGCAAGGATCCCAACGAGGAGATTGACCGCATTTTAGCCGACTTTCAGCAAAGTCGCACCCGGCGGCAAGCAGAGGCGCCGGCAGAGCCGCCTGTTCCGGCAAAAGAAGGGAAAGCGCCGTCAAAAAAAGAAAAGCCCTCCAAAGAAGCAAAGCCGCCAAAAAAGGAAAAAGCGCCCCGCCGCCCACTGGGCAAAAAGCAAAAGCGGGGGCTGTGGATCGCCTTGGTGTGTCTGGCAGTGGCTGTGGCGCTGGTCTTTGCTCTTCCCGCCATACAAAGCAGCCGTCAAAACGCCTACTTAAAGCCCTACGAGACCAAGTACGGCATTCACTATCCGGCGGGTATGCTGGAGCAATATTGCGACGCCTACGGCAAGGATCGGCAGATTGCCGGTTTTCTGACCTACGGCAGCAGCGGCGAAATCACCGTGTCCAAGGCCAAAAATGAGACTCAGGCGTACCTGGATAACAACAGCGACTTTTTGCACTTTGGGTTTAACACCGTAATCTATGGCAACCCGCAGCAGCTGACCGGGCTGGAAGCCGCCTATGGCAGTGCCGCCGCCTGCAACAACAGCGGCACCACCCTCACCTACAATTCCCTGTTTGAGACCGGGCAGTGGCAGGTGGTGGGCGCCCTGTATGTGAACACCAAGGCCAAGGACGACAACGGTTACTGCTTCCCCTACAATGTGACCGGAAACATGACGGCAGACAGCTACAAGCAATTCTACGCCCGACTGACCAACCGTATGATCTATACCAGCAACCGCACCTTAAATCGGGCGGATCACCTGCTGACCATTGCCACGGACAGTACGCTGCACCCGGGGTGGAAATTTGTGTTGGTGGCCGCTAAGGACGGCGAAGTGCGAGATGTGCGGGATGTGCAAACGCCACAGTACCCGCAGGCGTACTTTGACGAGAAAGGGAAAAAGAACCCTTATGCGCCCTTTAACAAATGGTATCCGGAAATCTATGTGAGCAACGGCGAGCAAACCTCCCGCCAAAACAAAAAAGATTACCAGACAAAATAAAAAAAGCCCCGACGGAATTTGCGTTTCGTCGGGGCTTTTTCGGTTTCTGTTTTAGATTTTCACATCAGCATAGATGGGATAGTGGTCAGACATAGCGTCCATCGCCCCATCGGAGAGAATCCCGTAGCATCGCACCTTGGCGGTGCCGGTCAAAAAAATGTGGTCGTAGGTAGGGGCAGAGGCTTTTTTGTTGTTGCCGCTTTTGGTCTTGGCGGCCAAGGCTTTGGTGTCCTGCATCTTTTTTGCTAGGCGGCTGTAAATCTCCGGCGCATCATACACCGGGTCGTACCCACCGCCGTCCATAGCGTTAAAGTCACCGCAGGCAAACACCGGGCACTTATACTGTGCCGCCAGGGATCTGGCAAGTACCGCGGCCTGGTCTGCCTGGCTCTCCATCACCGCCCGCTCCGCCTTTTCCTCTCCGCTGCGGATCAGGTCCAGGTGGGTGGAAGATACAATATATTTTTCGCCGGACTGATTGTTTCGAAACAGTCCCCACACAATGCGGCGCAAGCGCGCATCATCCCCCCGGTCATAGGCCACATCGCCTTGCTCCAGCAGGGTTACCCGATCGCTGTCATACAGCAGACCGGTCATGCGTACCAGCGCACCGGTACGCACCGGGTACAGCAGCTTATAACTGCCCCGGTTCTGCATCAAACAACAGTACCACTGGTCGCTCATCTCCTGCACGGCCACCACATCCGGCCGGTAGGTGTCCAGCACCTGCAAAAACATTTTGGCCCGCTTGTGTGCGTCCGTGCCGCCCCAGCTCTCATAATGCACCAGCAAATTGGCACTCATAATGCGGGCGGATGTATCCTTGGCACGCTTGGCGTTCGCCTTGCCGATGCTCTCCTGGAACTCCTCGCTAACCATATAATCCGACAGATCACCTCGGCTGCGAATCACCGCCGGCACGGCAATAGCCGTACTCACTGCTGCCACCAGAACCAGCGACAGCAGGGCGCAAAAAAAGCGCCGCAAAAACTTTCTCATAATCTTCCTCCGCAGTATGTTCTCCCTACCTATTATACACAAGCCGGCGTTCCATTTCCACCCTACGGCAAAAATAAAAAGGTATTGACTATTTTACTTAGGCGTTGTATATTTGTTATACTTATTATAGAAAGAAAAAACGGCGAGAATCGCCAATTGGAGAATAACGATGATGGAAGAAGCAAAAAAGAGCAAGCCCCTGCGCCTGCTGACGGTGCTGCTGTCTGTGGCGGCCGTAGCTGCCATGCTGTGGTGCGCACCATACTTTAAGGACGATTGGGCCTGGGGCAGCCAAGTGGGACTGGAGCGACTGCAAAGCCACTTCACAGGTTACAACGGCCGGTATCTGGGCAATCTGCTGGTCATGGTACTCACCCGCTCCCTGCCGGTAAAGATTATTTTAATGACCGCCGGGATTCTGGCACTGCCGTTGCTGGTCAGCCGCTTGGCCAACAAAAAACTGTTTTTATTGTTCCCTCTGAGCCTACTGGGTGTAGCTGTGATGCCCGCCGATCTGTTCCGCCAAACGGTGGTGTGGGCCAGCGGTTTTTCCAACTATATGCCGCCGGTGCTGCTCACCCTGTGCTATCTGCTGCTGGTATGGGATCTGTGGGGCGACACGGCACCGGTACAGAGCAAATGGTCGCCGCCCTGTGCCCTGCTCATCGGCGGGTGCGGTGCGCTGTTTATGGAGCATGTTACCCTATACAACCTGGCGCTGGCAGTAGCGGTGCTGATCTTTTCCAAGGTCAAGCACCACAAGACCTATGCCACCCACTGGTGCTTCCTGGCCGGCGCTGTAATCGGAGCCGGAATTATGTTTACCAACAGCGCCTATGGCTTTATTTCTTCCGGTAAAGACCAATTCAGCTACCGCTCCGTGGCGGTAGGCGGCACCGTGCAGCGGTATTTTGACACCATCGGCGGCAATATCATTCGTATTTCCAACTACCTGACCGAGTGCAACGCCCTGATGAATGTGCTACTGGCTGCGCTGTTTTGCATTGTGCTGCACCGCCTGTTTAAGAAGGGCAGCGTCACCAAGGGACGACGGATGTGGCTCACCGTCAGTGCAGGAATATTGGTAGCCTATGCTGCTTACAGCTGCGTGCTTACCGTATGGGCCAAGATCGCAGGCACCAATGACGCCCGGGATGCCATCGACCCTGCGTGGCGCTTTACCTTTACGCTGTTGTTTTCCATTGCACTACTGCTTTGCATTCTCTTAGGCATCCAAAGCCGACGCCGCAAGGGACAGATGCTCTTTGCCCTGGCTAGCGTGTATGTGTTCTGCACGCCTCTGTTTATCGTAACCCCCCTGACCGCTCGCTGCTTTCTCCCCTGCTATGCCATGTTTATGCTGCTGGCCGCGCTGCTGTTTGACCTGATCTATCGAGATACTGCTGACAAGACAAGGGCCACCCGCACCGCAGGCGCCGTATTTGCCGCCTGTCTGATTGCGCTGGGCGTGTTCTATGCCACCGTCTTTGTACAGATCAAGGACTATTCCGTCGGTCGAGAGGCCTATGTGCAGGCACAGATTGACCAAGGCGAAAAAAAGATTTACCTGCCCATGTACCCAGCCTATACCGGCGATTATATTCGAGGCAGCACCCCCAAGGACGGCTCTGTTTGGGAGGAGCGGTACAAGCTGTTCTACGGCATTGACCCGGACATTGACCTGGTCACCGTCGGCCCCAACAGTCCCCAGGCCAAAGCAGTACTGGCACAAGATAAATAAGCCTCATTTGTCGGGTTTGATACCCACATTGAGTTACCGAATCCATAGAAAAAACGCATCCTGTAAATAGGATGCGTTTTTGTTTTGCTATTTGCATGCAGTGCAGAAGTTACACATTGATCTCCACATCTACGCCCAGCAGGTCTTTTTCCTTAGCCAGAATGGGACTCACCACTTCGTTTAAGAAGTCGGCGGTCTGCTCCGGAGCGCGCCCCACAAAGTTCTCCGGCTTCAGAATTGCCAAAATTTCCTCCTTGGTGGTCATAAAGGCCGGATCCGCGGCAATACGATCCACCAGATCGTTTTTGCCGCCCTCAACCTTCACCACCGCACCGGCGGCCATAGAGTGCTGGCGAATTTTCTCATGCAGCTCCTGACGGTCGCCGCCCTTCTTCACCGCGTCCATCATAATGTTCTCGGTCGCCATAAAGGGCAGTTCGCTCATCAGGCGGGCGTGGATCACCTTGGGATACACCACCAACCCGGAGGTCACGTTGATATACAGGTCCAAAATCCCGTCCGTAGCCAGGAATGCCTCGGCCACGCTGACCCGCTTGTTGGCGGAGTCGTCCAATGTGCGCTCAAACCACTGGGCAGAGGCTGTCCATGCCGGGTTCAAGGCGTCGATCATCACATAGCGGGACAGAGAAGCGATCCGCTCACTGCGCATAGGATTGCGCTTATAAGCCATGGCGGAGGAACCGATCTGCTTCTTCTCAAAGGGCTCCTCGATCTCTTTCAGATTTTGCAGCAGCCGCAGGTCGTTGGAAAACTTGCAGCAGCTCTGAGCGATCAGCCCCAGGCAGTTGCACACAATGGTGTCCAACTTGCGGGCATAGGTTTGGCCGCTGACCGGGAAACAGGCCTTGAAGCCCATCTTCTCTGCGATCTTACGATCCAGTGCCTTGCACTTCTCGTGGTCGCCGTCAAACAGCTCCAGGAAACTGGCCTGGGTGCCGGTGGTGCCCTTAGAGCCCAGCAGCATCAAGGTGTCCAGTACATGGCACACCTCTTCATAATCCATGACCAGATCCATCAGCCACAAAGTGGCACGCTTGCCCACGGTGGTGGGCTGGGCAGGCTGAAAGTGGGTAAAGCCCAGGCAGGGCATATCCTTATACTGGTCGGCAAACTTGGCCACACTGGCAATGGCATTCACCAGCTTTTTCTTGATCAGCAGCAGGGCCTCCCGCATGGTGATTACATCTGTATTATCGCCCACATAGCAAGAGGTGGCGCCCAGGTGGATAATGGGCTTAGCCGTGGGGCACTGCACCCCATAGGCGTATACATGGCTCATTACATCATGGCGCACCAGCTTCTCCCGTTCACGAGCCACATCGTAGTTGATGTCCTCAGCGTGGGCTTTCAGCTCGTCGATCTGCGCCTGGGTCACATTCAGCCCCAGCTCGTGCTCCGCTTCTGCCAGAGCGATCCACAGCTTCCGCCAGGTTTTGAACTTAAAATCCGGGGAATAGATATACTGCATTTCCTTGCTGGCATAGCGAGCGTTAAAGGGAGAATTATAAGTATCTGTCTGCATTAGTCCAGCCCTACTCTCTTCATCATCTCTTTGTATGCGTCCTCAACGCCGCCCAGATCCCGACGGAAGCGGTCCTTGTCCAGCTTCTCATGGGTCTTAATGTCCCAAAAACGGCAGGTGTCCGGGCTAATCTCGTCTGCCAGCACGATTTGGCCGTCTGCGGTCTTGCCAAATTCCAGCTTAAAGTCAATCAGCTCCACGCCGATGGAGGCAAAGTATTCTTTCAGCACATCGTTCACCTTAAAGGCCATGGCCTTAATGGTGTCCACATCCGCCTGGGTGGCAAAGCCGCAGCTGACCGCGTGGTAGCCGTTGATCAGCGGATCGCCCAGATCGTCATCCTTATAAGAGAACTCAATAGACGGCTGGGTAAAGTCCATACCCTCTTCCAGACCCAGGCGCTTGCAGATAGAACCGGCAGCCCGGTTGCGGATAATCACTTCCAACGGCACAATGGTTACTTTCTTCACAGCGGTCTCCCGATCGGAAAGCTCCTCCACAAAGTGGGTGGGCACGCCGTGCTTTTCTAAAAGCTGCATTAAGTAGTTGGACATTTTGTTGTTCACAACGCCCTTACCTACGATGGTGCCCTTCTTCAGGCCGTTAAAGGCGGTGGCATCGTCCTTGTAGTCCACAATCACGATGGTGGGGTCCTCAGTAGCCCATACCTTCTTGGCCTTGCCTTCATAAAGCTGTTCTGTCTTATTCATAACGCATTCTCCTCTGCAAAAAGATTGGTAAATTAAAGGGTGTGTGTTCTTATTTGTTTTGGGCAAAGTAAGCCTTGATCCGCTCCACGGCCTCTACGGTCTTGTCCGCATTGCCGAAAGCAGTGAGCCGGAAAAAGCCCTCACCGGAGGGACCGAAGCCGGAACCGGGGGTGCCCACCACATGGGTCTTGTCCAGCAGCAGATCAAAGAACTCCCAGCTGGTCATGCCTTCCGGCACCTTCAGCCACACATAGGGGGAGTTCACCGCGCCGTAGCAGGTAAACCCGGCAGCCTGCATACCCTCAAAGATCACCTTGGCGTTCTTCTGATAATAGGCCAGGGTTTCCTTGATCTCCTTTTGCCCCTGCTCCGTGTAAACCGCTTCGGCCGCCCGCTGGGTAATGTAGCTAACGCCGTTAAACTTGGTGGCCTGGCGGCGTGCCCACATGGGGTTCAGGCTCTTGCCCTCAAACACACAGGCCTTAGGCACCACGGTATAACCGCAGCGCACGCCGGTAAAGCCGGCAGTCTTGGAGAAAGAGCGCAGCTCAATGGCGCACTTCTCGGCGCCCTCAATCTCATAAATGGAATGGGGCACATCGTCCTCTACAATAAAGGCTTCATAGGCACTGTCAAAAATGATCAAAGCGTCATTGGCCAGCGCATAGTCTACCCACTTTTTCAGCTGCGCTTTGGTGGCGCACATACCAGTGGGGTTGTTGGGAAAGCACAGATAGATCACATCCGGAGTCTCCTTCGGCAGATCGGGCATAAAGCCGTTCTCCTCTGTGCAGGGCATATAGATAAAGTTGCTGTAAAAGCCGTCGGCGTTCTTGTCGCCGCTGCGGCCGTCCATGGTATTGGCGTCCACATACACCGGGTACACCGGGTCACACACAGCAATCTTGTTGTCTACGCTGAACAGGTCGCCGATATTGCCGCAGTCGGACTTGGCGCCGTCGGACAAAAAGATCTCGTCTTTCTCAATATTGACCCCGCGGGCTGCGTAATCGTGCTGCTGAATGGCGTCCAGGATAAATTCGTAACCGTGCTCCGGCGGATAGCCGCGGAAAGTGGCCTCGTTGGCCATCTCATCCACCGCCTTGTGCATGGCGTCGATCACGCTGGGCACCAGCGGACGGGTCACATCGCCGATGGACAGACGGATAATATCTGCCTCTGGGTGCGCCTCCTGGTACTCCCGCTGCTTTCTGGCTACCGTTGAAAACAGATAAGAGCTTTCAATCTTAAAAAAGTTTTGGTTGATCTTCATTATTCTAAAAAACCTCCTGTGTTTTATAGATCTATCTTGCCGCTAAAGACGGTGGTGGCCGGGCCGGTCATCATGACGCTGTCCTCGGCCTTACCGCTCCAGCTGATCTGCAAGTCGCCGCCCAGCAGATGAACCGTCACCCGGTGGTCTACATAACCGCCCAGAATCGCCGCCACGGCGGTGGCGCAGGCGCCGGTGCCGCAGGCCAGAGTCTCCCCGGAGCCACGCTCCCACACCCGCATTTCAATGTTCTGCCGGTCCTGTACAAAGGCAAACTCTGTGTTTGTCCGATCCGGGAAGCAGGGATGGTGCTCAAACAGCGGTCCTACCTGCTCCAGCGGGAACTCCCGGGGCGAGCGGTCAATAAACACCACCGCGTGAGGGTTGCCCATGGAGACACAAGTCATTTTATACACTGTGTCGTGTACGGTAATGGGTACATCCACCGGCGGTTTGCAGTCCGTCACCACCGGAATGGCCGCCGGATCCAAAATCGGCGCACCCATATCCACACTGGCGCCCACGGCCACGCCGTCCTGCACCTGAATGTCAATGGTCTTAACCGCACCCATGGACGCAATGGTCACGGTGGTCTTGTCCGTCAGCTTGTGGTCGTACACATATTTTGCCACGCAGCGAATCCCGTTGCCGCACATAGCGCCCCGGGAGCCGTCCGCATTGTACATCACCATTTCAAAATCGGCGTTCTGCCCCTTCTCAATGAGAATGATGCCGTCGCCGCCGATGCCAAAGTGCCGGTCGGAGAGCCGCACCGCCAGCTGAGAAGCCAGGTCCCGGTCCATGGGCTGCCGGGTGCAGTCAAAGTAAATATAGTCGTTGCCGCAGCCGTGCATCTTGGTAAATTCCATCAGAAAGCCGTCCTTTCGTTAGCGAAAATCGTTGATGATCTTTTGCGCCAGGTCCGTAATCTTCAGCCCGGTGCGCATACTCTCCTTTTGGAGAAAACGGTGGGCCTGCAACTCCGTCATATCCTGGGTGTTCATCAGCACCAGCTTGGCATTAGAGATCAAATCCTCATCCGCCTCCTTACGGCGGGTAAAGCTGCTTTTGCTGGCGGCCAACACCGCCACCGTTTGCAAAAACTCCTGCCGGTCCAAGGGCAGGGTCAGGGTAATCAGGTTGCCCATATATTCTGTTTTGCCGTTCTTCGACAGTGCCACCACATCAAAGTCCGCAGGCAACTGCTCTGCCAAAGTACCGGCACCCATATCCCGCAGCAAAGAGGCACAGATGATCACGCCGGCGTCTTTCTCACCGGCAGCGCCCAACGCGCTGGAACCCAGGGCACAAATATGCGACACCCGGAGCCCCTCGCCAACCAGCAAGGCACGCAGGCGCAGTGCCACCTCTTTGTTCGGGTACGCAATAATGATGTCCTTCATCTTCCGCTCCCGTTCCCCCATTAGATAAGAGCTATTATACCATATAAATACGCCTCGGTTCAATACAAAATGTGCACAGTTGCGCCCTGTGGGGACAAAAATTTTTGTCTATTCTTTACAGTCCGAAAGATTTGTAACAATATACACAAAAATGCGACAAATTTTACAAATTCTTGTAACAAACTATACGAAAATCCCTTGATTGACCGGTGCCGATGTGGTAAAATGAGGATGACTACAACCGAACTGAAAAGGGAGATGATAGAATGGAACAACTTAAAGAAGAATATCAGCTGCCGGTCTACCTCTTCCACGAGGGCAAAAACTATGAAGCATACCGTTTCTTCGGTGTTCATAAAATAAAAAAAGGCACCTACGCTTTTCGCGTGTGGGCGCCCCACGCCGTGGGTGTGGCTGTGGCCGGTGACTTTAACGATTGGTCCGAAACAGCCAACCCTATGACCCTTATTGCACCGGAGATTTGGGAAGCGGTGGTGGACGGTGTTTCCAAGTATGACTGCTACAAATACGCCATTCAAACGACGGATGGTCGCCTGCTGATGAAGGCGGATCCCTACGCTGTACATCAGGAGACCCGACCGGGCACTGCCTCCAAGGTCTATGACCTGCCCAGCTACAAGTGGACGGACAGCGACTGGTTTGCCCGGCAAAAAGAAGTCTCTGTGCTGGACAAACCGGTGAATATTTATGAAATTCACTTTGGCTCCTGGAAGCAGCACGAGGACGGCACATTTCTGACCTACCGGGAAATGGCAGACACGCTGGTGCCCTATGTAAAGGATATGGGCTACACCCATATTGAGATGATGCCCATTATGGAGTATCCCTTCGACGGCTCCTGGGGCTATCAGGTTACCGGGTACTTTGCCCCCACCTCACGCTATGGGGTACCGGAGGACTTAATGTACTTTATGGACACCTGCCACAAGGCGGGGATCGGCGTGATCCTGGACTGGGTGCCCGCCCACTTTCCCAAGGACGCTCACGGGCTGTACGCATTTGATGGGGACTGCACCTACGAGTACAGCGACCTGAAAAAAGGCGAGCACAAGGAATGGGGCACCCGGGTCTTTGACTACGGCAAAAATGAAGTGCGTTCTTTTCTCATCAGCTCTGCCATGTACTGGGCCGATCTGTTCCACTTTGACGGTATTCGGGTGGACGCAGTGGCCAGTATGCTGTACCTGGATTACGGCAGAGAGCCGGGAGAATGGACTCCCAATAAGGACGGCGGCAACGAGAACTACGAGGCGGTGGACTTCTTCCGCCAGCTGAACAGTGCGGTGCTCACCCGCCACCCGTCCATGATGATGATCGCCGAGGAGTCCACGGCTTGGCCCATGATCACCATGCCCCCGGATGTAGGCGGCCTGGGCTTCAACTTTAAGTGGAATATGGGCTGGATGAACGATATGCTCCGGTATATGAGCCTGGATCCACTGTTCCGCAAGGGCAACCACGACTGCATTACCTTTAGCTTTTTCTACGCTTTTAGTGAAAACTTTGTGCTGCCCATCAGCCACGACGAGGTGGTGCACGGCAAGTGCTCCCTAATCGGCAAAATGCCCGGCGAATATGACGATAAATTCAGCAGTATGCGTCTGTTCTTTGCCTATATGATGGCCCACCCGGGCAAGAAGCTGCTGTTTATGGGCAGCGAATTCGGCCAATTCAAGGAATGGGCGTACAAAGAGGGACTGGACTGGCTGCTGCTGGATTACGAAAAGCACCGCCAGCTGCAAGCCTTCTCTAAGGAACTGAACCACTTTTATACCGCTCACCCGGCGCTGTGGCAGATTGATTACAGCTGGGAGGGATTCCAGTGGATCAGCTCCGACGACAACAGCAACTCGGTGATCGCCTTCCGCCGCATAGACCGAGACGGCAAGGATCTGATCACGGTATTTAACTTCACCCCCAACGATCACAAGGACTACCGCATCGGTGTGCCGGAAAAGGGCACTTATAAAGTGGTCATGGACACGGCGCTGAAAAAATACGGCGGCACCAAACCCCGGCTGTGCGGCACCTACAAAACGAAAAAAATACCTATGCACAATATGGAGCAAAGCATCAGCCTGAAACTCAGCGGACTGTCTGCCTTGTATCTTGAAAAAATAAAGTAAGGAGAACCACTATGGCACACAAAACAAATGTTGTTGCAATGCTGCTGGCCGGCGGCCAGGGCAGCAGACTGGGCGTGCTCACCAAAAACATTGCCAAGCCTGCCGTACCATACGGCGGCAACTACCGCATCATCGACTTTCCGCTATCCAACTGCGTCAACAGCGGTATTTACACCGTTGGCGTACTGACCCAATATCAGCCGCTGGAATTGAACGACTATCTGGGCAACGGTCAGCCCTGGGACCTGGACCGCCAAAACGGCGGCGTACATATTCTCTCCCCTTATGAGGCCATCGGCGGCGCCGAGTGGTATAAGGGCACGGCGAACGCCATTTACCAAAACATCAATTTTATTGAGAAGTACGACCCGGAATATGTAGTGGTGCTCTCCGGTGACCACATCTACAAGATGAACTACGCCAAGATGATCGACTTCCACAAAAAGCACAATGCGGACTGTACCATCGCTGTGCTGGAGGTGCCGTGGGAGGAGGCCTCCCGTTTTGGTATTCTGGCTACCGACGAGGACGACCGTATTTACGAATTTGCCGAGAAGCCGGCCCAGCCCAAGAGCAACAAAGCCTCTATGGGCGTGTATGTATTCAGCTGGAGCAAGCTGCGCCAGTACCTGGAGCTGGACGAGGCAGACCCCAACTCTGCCAACGACTTTGGCAAGAATGTGATTCCCGCCATGCTGAACGCCGGCGAGCGGCTGTTTGCCTATCCCTTCTCCGGCTACTGGAAAGATGTGGGCACCATTGACAGTCTGTGGGAGGCCAACCTGGATATTATCAATCCCAATGTAGATTTGGATCTGTCCGACAAAAGCTGGCGTATTTACAGCCGCAACCCCATGGCGCCGCCCCACTACATCGGTAAAAGCGCGGTGGTGGAGAACAGCTCCATCAGCGAGGGCTGCGAGATCGAGGGCAATGTGGATTACAGCGTGGTCTCCTCCAATGTGACCATTGAGGCCGGTGCCGATGTGCGTTACAGCGTGGTGATGCCCGGCGCACATATCGAAAAGGGTGCCAAGGTGTATTATTCCATCGTGGCCGAGAACGCGGTCATTCAGGCGGACGCCAAGGTCGGCGAAATTCCCGAGCAACTGCAAAACCCGGCAGACTGGGGCATTGCCGTTATCGGTGCAGGCGCTACCGTCACCGGCAAGAGGGATATTGCACCCGGTGAAATGATCAAAAGCGGCGAGGAGGTATAAGCATGAACGGAAAATCTGTACTGGGCATTATCTTTGCCAATATTCATGAGGAGGCGCTGGATACCCTAACGGCACAGCGCACCATGGGCTCCGTGCCCTTCTGCTCCCGCTACCGGCTCATTGACTTTCCCCTGTCTAACATGGTGGAGAGCGGCATTACCAAGATCGGCGTGATCACCAATGCCAACTTTCGCTCTCTGATGGATCATGTAGGCACCGGCAAGCCCTGGGACCTGAGCCGCAAGAACGACGGACTGTATCTGCTGCCACCGTTCTCCGTTAACTCCGCTACCATGTGGGGGAACCGAATTGACGCCATTTTCGGCAACATTCAATTCCTGAACCAGTCCAACCAGGACTATGTGCTGATGAGCGACTGCAACCAAGTGCTGAATATGGACTACGAAAAGCTGTTTGACGCCCACGAGCAAAGCGGCGCCGATGTGACCATTGTCGGCGTGCACGGTGAAATGCCCACGCATGTCGGCTCTGTTTTGGTGTTTGACCAGGTGGCAGAGGACGGCCGCATTACCGGCATGAGCCTGTGCCCGGAGGGCCGGGGCGAAGTCTTTTACAGCTGCAACATCGTGCTGATGCAAAAGACGCTGTTTGAGTCTTTGGTCACTGCCGCCCACAGCAAAAACGAAATTTCTTTCCAGCGCAATGTGCTGCTGAAGAATGTAGATCATTTAAAAATCCACGCTTACGACGCCAGCGACTGCTTTGTGGGCACCATTCAGTCCCTGCAAAGCTATTACGACATCTCCATGCGGGTGCTGGAGAAGGAGAGCCGCCGCCGTCTGTTCAATCCGAACAAGCCCATTTCTACCAAGGAGCGGGACGATATGCCCTCCCTGTATGGCCCGGATTCCGCCACCAAGAACTCTTTGGTGGCCGATGGCTGCATCATTGACGGCACGGTAGAGAACTGCATTATCTTTAAGGGCGTCAAGATCGGCAAGGGCGCCGTGGTCAAGGACTCCATCCTAATGCAGGACACGGTAATCGGCGACAACGCTAAAGTAAATTGCGTGATCGCAGACAAAGATGTATCCATTAAGCACTCGGTAGAGCTGAGCGGCGCGCCCAACTTCCCGGTGTACCTGAGCAAAAAAACCAGAATTTAAGGAGGCAAATATTATGAAAGTTCTTTTTGTTGCCTCGGAGGCACTGCCGTTTATGGCCTCCGGTGGGCTGGGCGATGTGGCCGGCTCGCTGCCCGCCGCCCTGCGCAAGCGGCTGATCGGCTGCCGGGTCGTTATGCCCCTGTATGACAGCATTCCTCAGGAGCTGAAGGACCAAATGCAGTTCATCACCTCCATCTCCGTGCCGGTGGCCTGGCGCCGCCAGTATTGCGGTATTTTTGAGGCCAAGCACAACGGCGTGATCTACTATCTGCTGGATAACCAGTATTACTTTAAGCGGGACGGTATTTACGGTCATTATGACGATGCAGAGCGCTTTGCGTTCTTTGCCCGTGCGGTACTGGAGATCATTCCCGCCATTGACTGGAAACCGGACATTATTCACTGCAACGACTGGCAAAGCGCCTTAACGCCCCTGTATTACAGCTGCTATTATGCCAACCGAATGGGGTATGAAAACATTAAAACCGTATTCACCATTCACAACATTCAGTACCAGGGCAAGTACGGCGACGAGCTGCTGGAGGATGTGCTGGGCATCGCCCCGGAGGACAACAATCTCATTCTCTACGACGGACTGGTGAACTTTATGAAGGCGGGCATTGAGTGCGCCAATAAAGTAACCACCGTGTCCCCCACCTACGCCAAAGAAATCCTGGATCCCTGGTACAGTTACGGGCTGGATCCCATTTTGAATCAACGCAGCTGGAAGCTGTGCGGCATCTTAAACGGTATTGACACCGAGCTGTACAACCCGGAGACGGATAAAATGATCTGGGCCAATTACAGCAGTGCAAACTTTGCCAACAAGGCCAAGAATAAAGAAGAGCTGCAAAAGAAAATGGGCTTGGCCGTGCGGCCGGATGTGCCTGTTATCGGTATCGTTACCCGCCTGGTAGGGCACAAGGGCGTGGACCTAATGCAGGCAGTGCTGGAAAAGAGCCTGTGGGAGCGGGATGTGCAGTATGTGATACTGGGCAGCGGCGAGTGGCAGTATGAGAGCTTCTTCCGTGAGTTGCACGACAAGTACCCGGACAAAGTGGGTCTGACCCTGGGCTTTGTGCCGGATCTGGCACACAAAATCTACGCCGGTGCGGATATGTTCTTAATGCCCAGCAAAAGCGAGCCCTGCGGCTTGTCCCAGATGGTGGCGCTGCGCTACGGCACCGTGCCCATCGTGCGGGAGACCGGCGGGCTGAAAGACTCCATCACCGACAGCGGTGACGGCGAGGGCAACGGCTTTACCTTTAAGACCTATGACGCCTACGATATGCTGGGCGCCATCTACCGGGCAGTGGAAGTCTATAACCAACCCAAGGACTGGAAGGTGCTGGTACAGCGGGCGCTGAACTGCGATATGAGTTGGGGCAAATCTGCCAACGAGTATATCCGTATGTACCGCTCTTTGCTGAAAGACTAAACACAGACAAACAAAAAACGAACACCGCACGGTGTTCGTTTTTTATTTGCCTTATTTTGTTTATTTTGTTTTCACAAAGGGATTAAAATGCTTGCTGCGAATAAACAACGGCACATATTCAATCACTAAGTTTGAATTTTCCAGGCCGTACCATTTGTCCGGCGAGCCTGCCATTTTTCTGATCCTGTACTTTAAGCGCACAGCCAGCTTTTGCAAATGGGATATGTCGCTTTCCGGCGCCAGGGTTTTACGAATGTGATAAAACCGAAAGCTGCCGGTGGTTGCGTTTTTGTAAATAGAATATTTCCGCACCTGTTGCGGCAGAGCGCCGGTGGCCACCAAATCTGAAATAATCTGACGCAGATACACATTGACGCGCTGGGGCACCTTAAAGCCCAACCGAATGGTGACAAAAAACACATAGTCGGTGCCGTAGGATTCCACCGAATAGTCTGAGGTGAACGGCTCATCCGTCACCTGAATGTGAATAAACCAGTAAGCGGAGGCACGCTTCGGTCCCTTATCTAAGATGGAATATAGAATATCCCGATCCATATACTCCGGATCACTGTTGTTGGTAATATAGACCAAATTCTCACAAATTTGCGGCACAGACGCATCCTGGCGCAAAGCCTGAAGTGTCGGCAAGTACTGCCGCATCTTCAACGGCACGCCCTGCATACGCTCCACCTGCGTGCCCAAGTACCAAGACAACATAACAATAAACAGCGCTGCCGCAATCAGCACGGCAAAATAGCCGCCCTTGAAGAACTTGGTTAAACTGGAGACAAAGAAGAACAGCTCTATAAATGCAAACACCAAACCGATAACCACAGCGGCAATCCGGCGTTTCTTTCTCTTAAACAAATAAACCGTCAGCAAAAATGTGGTCATCAACATGGTCACGGTAATGGACAAACCGTAGGCTGCTTCCATATGCGCCGCCGTCCGAAACAGCAAGACCACCGCGCAGCAACCCACCCACATAACGGAATTCACAAGTGGAATATACAACTGCCCTTTTGTTTGAGACGGATATGTAATTTGCATATGCGGCATCAAATCCAGGCGAATCGCCTCTGAAACCAGCGAAAACGAGCCGGTAATCAACGCCTGCGAAGCAATAATGGCAGCAACGGTACTCAAAATAACCGCAAAGGGGCGCATTTGCGGCGGCAGCATTTGAAAGAACGGATTCATACCGTCCATAGCCTGCAGCGCAGCATTGTCTTTGTTTGAGAGGATCCAGGCCCCTTGACCCATATAGTTCAGCAACAAGCACACCTTGATGAACGGCCAGCTGGTATAAATATTCTGCTTCCCTACATGGCCCATATCGGAATATAGCGCTTCTGCACCGGTTGTTGCCAAAAATACGCTGCCCAAAATCATAAAGCCGGCTTTGTTGTAAGGACTAAACAAGATGCGCACCGCATAAATGGGATTCAGCGCCTGCAAAATATACAAGTTACCGCTGATATGTGCCACGCCGGTTATGCCTAAAAACAGAAACCAAACCAACATAATCGGGCCGAATGCTTTGCCCAGCAAACTGGTACCGGCTTTTTGGCAGGCAAACAAAACAGAAATAATAATCAATGTAATCAAGATGACACGATTTTGGTCATTATTCAGCAGTTGGTCAAAAACAGAAATGCTGTGCAAGCCCTCAATGGCCGTCGTAATGGTAACGGCCGGCGTGAGCACACCGTCTGCCAGCAGCGCCGCACCGCCTAACATGGCCGGAATGACTAAGTACTTGCCATAGTTCTTGACCAAGCTGTAAAGTGCAAAAATACCGCCCTCACCGTTATTATCCGCCTTCATGGCAACAACCACATACTTCACGGTGGTAATCAGGGTTACGGTCCAAATAATCAAGGATAACGACCCGATGATAAATGCACGGTTCACCGTTTGCAAACCGCCGTTATTTTCGATAATAGACTTCAGCACATACATAGGCGATGTGCCGATATCGCCATACACAACCCCGATGGTTACCAGCAACATGGCCGGTGTAACCACTCGCTTTTTCAACGCCTTTTCTCTCATAAGATACACGCTTTCTGCTTCTTAATGCTCACTCTTTTTATTTACATCCACTTTTTGCGCTTAAAGACGGCTACAAGCACGCCAACCACAAGCGCAGAAAGCACGATCACACTGAAATATCCATATTTCCAGGTCAACTCCGGCATATTGCGAAAATTCATTCCGTACCAGCCCACGATCACCGTAAGCGGCAGAAACACGGCTGTCAACACGGTAAACAGCTTCATGGTCTCGTTCAGCTTTAAGTCCAGATAGGCCTGGTAAGCATCTCGCAAATGAACGATACTGTCTCGCAGCAGGTCCACATTTTCCCGCAGACGCACAGCCTTGTCCGTAAAGATCTTAAAGTACCGCAGATCCTCCCGCTCAAAGATCTCGTTCTCGTTCTCCTCCAGCGCCTCGCCGATGTCGATTAGCTGCTCATAGTAGTTGCGCAAGACGGAAAGTTCCTTTTTCTTATGCAGCAACTCCATGTTGAAGTCCGAACCGGCCTTATCCTGCAGCACATACTCCTCCATCCGGTTGATCTCAAATTCCGTGTCCTCCAGCGCCTTATTGTCACCGGACACCAAACTTTCCAAGAACGCATAGATCAGCTTTTCCAGCGTAATATTGGCACAACTGAACCGGTGAAGGGCGCTGATAAATTTGTTGCGGGTGGAGCAGTCCGCATCGTTAATATCCACTAGCAGCAAAAAATTCTTTTTAACATAAAATGCCAAGCAGTCCTCCCGGGCACGGGCATTGGCCGCGTCCGTAATCTTTAAGGTGCCAAAGCTGTAATCGTCGTACACCTCAATATTGGAGCGGAAGTAGCGGTTCTCCTCCTTGCACTGCTGTACAGTAGAGGGACTAAAGCCGAACTTCTCATAATGGGCGTCCAGCTCCGCCAAGGTAATGTATGCCGCACACACCAAATTAGGGTCTCGATCCTGCGGCTCAATGGTGGTCAGTTCGTCGCTGTATTGGTAAAACACTTGCCGTACCTCCCGATTTCCTGCTTTGTACCTATAAGTATATCCACTTTTGCCCAGCAGTCAAGTCAAATAAAGCATTTATGCCAAAATGCCGTAAAGCAGAATATGGATGAACTGATCGTAACGATGCAAAAGTTCTTGCCGCTCCCGCTCCATTCCGGCCGTATCGCCCTCGGCTTTCAAATCCACCACCCGGTGCATATACTTGATCAGCAAGTGGTTATACATGACCCGCATGGTGCTGTAAAGCTCCTCATCAGACACATTCACCCTTTCATGGGCTGTATGAATGATCTCCAGCGTCTTATCCTTCATACATGCATTAAAACGATGACTTTGTTCCGTTAGTTGGCTACGCAATGCTTCGTTGGTCAAATGCAGGCAATACCAAATCAGAGACAGCGCTTCCGGGTCATCACACCAAAAATCAATACATTCCTTGTAATACACATGCAAATTGGCAGCAACACCCTGATCCGGATCCGGCGAAAAAGCACATATACCAGCAACCAGTCGATCCACAATGCGTTGCACACAAGCCACAAGCAAATCGTCCTTGGAAGCGTAATAATGGTACAGCTTGCCCTTGGAAATACCATTCTCCCGACAAAGCTGGTTCAGATTGGCATTGTCCGGTCCCTGTCGGGCAAAGCTGCGAATCGCCGCTTCTTCAATACATTCTCGACTGCGTCGATTTTTTTCTTCCTGTTTCATAGACTGTCCATTCCCTTACATATTGCATCTCTTCAAGCCGGTCTGCTCTCCCACCGCAAAATCCAAAGCACACATCCTATTATATTGCATCACAGGATAGCGGCTAATTATTTATAGCATATTCCGTACCTTTTGTCCACTTTTTGCCTCTCCGCGATCCTTTTGCCAACAACATACAGGCTGCGCTTTTTCATAAGGAAGGTTAAAAACGATCTTTCCCTTCGGCGCCATTTGCGGAGGTTCCGGTTCGTTTTTGAATTCCCCGTCATTTCGGAGCTTCGTTTTCTCTATAATCATTGCAAAAATGCAAATATCAGTCCGCTTTTGTGATAAGCAAAAGCACGACGCCGGCAGATTGCTCTGCCGGCGGTGTTATTTTTATCTTTTATTCTGTTGCTTACACCACAATGCTTAATCGGCAAGCACATACTGTTCAATGGCCTTGGCTACGCCGTCTGCGGTATTGGCCTCTGCCCGGTAGCGGGCGGTGGCTTTACATTCCGGCGCGCCGTTCTCCATGGCAAAGGAGTAATGAGCAAAGGCGAGCATGGGACAGTCGTTGCCTGCGTCGCCAAAGCTCATCACCTGCTCCGGCTCAATCTGCAGTTGCCGGGCAATACCCGCCAACGCCGCACCCTTGTTGGCGCCGGGAGCGGTACACTCCAATTCATTAGGCAGAGAGGAAACCACCTCCAGCCCCTGGCCCTCCAGCACAGACCGCACCCAATCCGCTTGCTCCGGGTTCAGATCATAAACGGCAATACTCTCTGCGCCTTTGTCCGCTTTATCCAGCAGGTTCTCCTCCCGGTGCGCCTTGGCCATATACTGCTCCAAAAACGCCCGGGGCAAACTATCACTGTTGTAATACGGTAGACGGGCTTCTTCCAAATACATACCGCCGTCCCAATACACATTATAATACAGCGGCTGTGGCGCCAAGGTTTGCAAAATGCGCTGCACTGCCTTTGGTGGGATCAGCTGCTGGCAAATATGGGCGTCGTTCTTCCGGTCATACACCGCCGCACCGTTTGAGTAGATCACATAGTCTACAAAAGGCACCTGCGCCGTTACATGGTCAATAAAATCCAAGGTGCGACCGGTGGCAATCGCCAGGCACACGCCCCGGTCGTGGGCCGCCTGTAACGCCGCCACCGTGCGGGGACTGACGGTCAGGTGGTCACCGGACATTAAGGTGCCGTCTAAGTCTGTGGCAATCAGTTTGATGGACATAAACACGCCTCCGTTCTTCAAATACCGGGCATATTATAGCAAAATCTTGCCCTATGTGCAACGCAAAGCCGGGAAATCCGCAATTTTAGTTGACGAAACAAAGAAATTGTGCTTTAATTAGAGTTTGACAACCGCTGCAAACGCCACGCAGCACCTTTTTCCAACAGATGGAGGGATTCGGTTATGAAACGATGGGGCACCATACTCTGCCTTTGTTTGCTGCCCATGCTGCTGTTCTCTGCCTGCGCAGAGGCCACGGCACAAGTTGATTTTGTTGCCAACAAAGATGTTAAAAAAATCTTTGACGATGTGCACACCGTAGGCTACATTTTGGACGATATTCGTAAGGTGGATTTCTACAAAGAAATGCAGCCCAACGACAGCTACACCAAAAAACAGGTAAAAAGCACTAAGCTGGACGCCACCGTAACCAAATATTACAGGAACGAGGACCTGGTGTACGCCGCATACGAAAAAGGCGGCAAGCAGATGACCGAGTGCCACCTGCGCTCCACCCACTCCAACGACCTGACCGTCACCTATACGGACGCGGATGGCAAGCGCACCGGCGTGTCCATTCTCTGTGAGGACGATAAGGGCAGCTACCGTGTTACCTTTGACCAAGGGCTGAACACCCAATCTCCCTACGGTGCCGACCGCTTTACCATTTGGATCTCGCCGGAGGCGGACAACGCCACCTTTAACAGCGAATGTACCTACGAGGCGGTCTACGCCGACGGCAAGCTCACCTGCACCCTGGTCAGCGCCAACTACTACGACAAAAAGGGCGGGTTCAAGCACTTTACCCACACCACGGACAAAAACGGCGTAACCCAGGAAAGCAGCCAGCCGATTTACAACAAATCCGATGCGAACGAGGCTATGATCGGCGACAGCGTAGACATTCTGCGCCATGTAGAAAAATGGGACGGCGTAGAGACCGCCCAGGTGCGTATGGGCACCCACGCCTTCAGCTACACAGAAAAAAAGGACACCACCTATTGGTACATTGACAGCCAGGTGCGCTTTCTCTTCAGCAACCAGAAAAAGGCTGCTGCTTTTAACGCCCGATACGGTGGCGAAGGGGTCAAAACCTTAAAGCGCACGGACGCCCCTTACGCGGTGAACTTCTCCCGGTGTAATTTACAGATCGCCTCCGACTGTACCTTCCCCGGCGACCAGAACCTGGGCGAATTTGCAGTGACGGACTTTAAGAACAATCCATACTACAATGTAACCTTTGACGCAGACGGCGTGCTCACCTCTTTTCAAAAAGTAAAATAACCCTATCGGCTCCCCTTGTGTATGCAAGGGGAGTTTATTGTTGAAGGGCGGAATAAATCGCAGCCAAATGATAGGGAGCGATGCCCGCATCACCCCGTAGACGGCCGCACAATTTGTCAAAAGAATATACAACCGGTAAAACCCTGTATGCACCCGAGTATTCAAAAGTTGCGAAAGTATTAAATTTAAGCCCCATCCTTGTAATTACACCGGGGATATAGTATAATATTTCTGCTATAACACCTGACCCTGCGTCAGATAGAAACGGTGTGCAAGTGAAGATTTTAACCATTGGCGATGTAGTCGCCCGGCAAGGCTGTGACTGCCTGCGCCATATACTGCCCGGCTTAAAGCGAGAGCTGGGTGCCAACTTAACCATTGTAAACGGTGAGAACTCCGCCGTCGGCAACGGCATACTGCCCGGCAGCGCCCAGTTTATTTTTGACAGCGGCGCCGATGTGATTACCCTGGGCAACCACGGCCTGCGCCGGCGGGAGATCTACCCGATGCTGGAAGAGAACGAGTTTTTGCTTCGCCCGGCCAACTACCACCCCTCGGCCCCCGGCCGGGGCAGCGTGCTGCTGGATATGGGCGCCGCTCAAGTGGGGATCATCAGCCTGCAAGGTACCGCCTTTATGGAGCCCATTGCCAACCCTTTTGACGCGGCGGACCGGGAGGTACACCGCCTGAAAGAAGCGGGAGCGCATATCATTCTCATTGACTTCCATGCCGAGGCCACGGCGGAAAAGCGGGCTCTTGGCTACTATTTAGACGGCCGTGTGTCTGCCCTTTTCGGCACCCACACCCATGTGCAGACGGCAGACGAACAGGTACTGCCCGGCGGCACCGGCTACATTACGGACCTGGGCATGACCGGGCCCCAGCACAGTGTGCTGGGGGTCAGCCCCCAGGCAGCTATTGAAAAAATGCGCACCGGCCTGCCTGTGCGCTTTACCAACCCGGACGGACCTTGCGTGCTGGAGGGCTGCCTGTTTGATATTGACGAAAAAACCGGCAAGACCCGCAGCTGCACGCGCATTAGGAGGTAACCATGGGCAAGAGGAGTTTTGCTCTTTTGCTGGCGCTGGTGCTGACCGCCACCCTCTTCTCGGCGTGCACCAAAGGCACCACCGGCCAAACAGAGACCACCGCAAAGGCACAAACCACCTTTGCTACGGACAATGACAATTTCAAATTAAGCTACACCCAATCGGACAGCCTGGATCCTTTTGCCGCCAAGACCCAAAACAATCAGGTGCTGGCGGACTTGGTGTTTGAGAGTCTGTTTGACCTGGACGGCAGCTATACCGCCCAACCCAACCTGGCCACCGGCTATGAATTTACAAACAGCACCACCCTCAAGGTGATCGTGCCCAGTGGTCTGACTTTCTCGGACAAGTCGGCACTCACCGTCGCAGATGTGGTATACAGCTTTGAGCAGGCCAAGAACTCCCCCGCCTACGGCAGCGCTCTGCAAGGAATTCGCTCCGCCACGGCAGAGGACAACAACACCGTGGTGTTTACCCTGCGCCACCCCTCCCCTTACGGGCAAAATCTGCTGACCTTTCCCATTGCCAAGGCAAATGCCAAAGGCAAGTATCCCATCGGCAGCGGGCGCTACCGCTACAAATCCACCCAGAACGGTCCGGTGCTGGCAGCCAACGTGACCGCCGACTTTAACCCCCACATCACCACCATTCACCTGGTGAACATTGCGGCGGCAGACTCCATTGACAATGCTGTGAATATCGGCAACATCACCTATGCCTATCGGGATTTGTCCGAGAACAGCGCCAAGCGCATGACCGCCACCAAAAAGCAGATTAGCCAAACCAACTTGGTGTACATCGGCTTTAACAACCGATCCGGTGCCTTTGCAAACGCCCATTTGCGCAAGGCCGTGAGTCTGGCGGTGGACCGCAACGCTCTGGCTAAGAGCGCCTATGCCGGCTACGCCACCGCTGCCCGCAGCGTATATAACCCCGCCTTCGGATTGGCAGCCAGCACCCGCCTGTTTGCAGAAGCAGCAGACGCGGCAGCCGCCAAGCAGCAGATCGCCCTGTCCAAAGTCAGCGACAGTGCCTTAAAGATCACTCTGCTGGTCAATCAGAACGACAACCGGCTGGCCGCCGCCAATCAGATCAAAACGGCGTTGGAAGCGGCAGGCTTTACCGTACAGCTGCAAGTGAGCAAATTCAGCGACTATAAGGCGCGGATTAAAAATTTAAACTATGACCTCTATATCGGCGAGGTCAAGCTGCAAAACGATATGTGCCTTTACCCCTTCTTCAGTACCGACGGCGCTGCCCGCTACGGCATCAGCCAAGACAAGGGCAGTACGGCCGCCCTGTACCGGGACTACACCGCCGGCAAAACGGAGCTGGGCAAATTTATGCTCTCCTTCAGCGAGGAAATGCCCTTTGCCCCCCTGGTGTACCGCAAGGGCATGATCTGCTACTCCAAGTCCCTGAGAGGCGATATTCAGGGGCAGTACGGCAACTTCTTTGCCAATATAGAAGACTGGTATTTTGGATAAAAACGCCCCGGCGTTTGCAATAAATCACGGAGGATATATTGATGATTAAATTTGAAAATCCCAACGGATACATTGAGATCACCAACGCCTATTTCGCCACCCTTGTAGGGCGGGCTGCCCAGTCCTGCTTTGGCGTGACCGGTATGGTTAACGGCAGTGCTTACGAGTCCATCGTCAGTGCCATTAAGAGCAAGGCCACCGGCGAAAAATTCAACCAAGGCGTGTACGTCAAGAGCGTGGACGGTCAGTTGCAGATTGAGCTGCACATCTCCGTCTCTTACGGCGTCAACATCACTGCCATTGTGGACAGCATCATCAACAAGGTGCGTTACACGGTGGAGGAAGCCACAGACCTGAAGGTCAACACCGTCAATGTGTATGTGGACGCACTGAACTAACCATAGAATGGGAGAACATCACATGATGATAACAGGACTTATGTTCCGGGACGGGGTCATCTCCGGCTCAAACAACATTGCCAACAACCGCCAGGCCGTAGATGCACTAAACATTTTTCCGGTGCCGGACGGCGACACCGGTACAAATATGAGTATGACGATCGGCGCTGCCGCCAAGGAAATGGCAGTGCTGCCAGAGAACTGCACGGTGGAGGAAGCCTCTGCCCGCTGCGCCTCTGCCCTGCTGCGGGGCGCTCGAGGCAACTCCGGCGTAATTCTTTCGCTGATCTTTCGCGGATTTTCCAAGGCGCTGCGCGGCATGGAAGAAGCGGACGGTGCTGCCGTGGCCGCTGCCTTTCGCAAGGGCGTAGACGCAGCCTATAAAGCGGTGATGAAGCCTACGGAGGGCACCATTCTGACCGTGATCCGCAAGGCGGCGGAAGCAGCGGAGCAGATTGCTGCCTCCAACAACGACGCCTGGACCGTGTGCTGCGCAGCCATGGCCGCCGCAGAGGAAGCCCTGGCAAAGACGCCGGAACAGCTGCCGGTGCTGAAAAAGGCCGGCGTGGTAGATGCCGGCGGGCAGGGTCTGGTTCTGATTTTCCAGGGTATGGGCGCCGTGCTTGAAAAGGGTACCGTGGTGCAACCCATTGCCGGTAGTGCCGTTACCCCGGTACAAACCCCGGACAAAAGCACCGTGGCCGCCGCCTCCGGTGAGATTGAATTCGGCTACTGCTCGGAATTTTTGATTGAAAAAGATCGCCACGCCCCCCAGCAGGATCCGCTGCGGCTGCGGGCGTACCTGGAGTCCATCGGCGACTGCGTCGTGGTGGTGGACGACAGCGATATTATCAAAGTGCATGTGCATTCCAACTGCCCCGGCGATGTGATCCAGGCTGCGCTGAAATACGGCCAGCTGATCAATATTAAGATCGACAATATGCGCTACCAGCACCGCAATGCGGAGGAGGGTGTTAAGCAGGGCGACACACCGCCCCAACCCACCGTAGTACAACCGGAGAATGACTACGGCTTTGTGGCCGTATGCGCCGGTGATGGACTAAAGGAGCTGTTTACCGACATTGGCGCCGACACAGTTGTCAGCGGCGGGCAGACCATGAACCCCTCCACCGACGATATTTTGAACGCCATTATGGCCACCCCGGCCAAGACGGTGTTTGTGCTGCCCAACAATAAAAACATTATTATGGCTGCCGAGCAGGCCATTCCCCTGGCCAAGGACCGCCAAGTGCGGGTGCTGCAAACCAAGACCATTCCCCAGGGGATCAGCGCCATGCTGGTGTTTGACGAAACCCAGTCTGCCGATGACAATCAGATGGCCATGATGGACGCCGCCGCCCATGTGGAGACCGGCTCTGTCACCTTTGCCGCCAGAGACAGCGAGCTGGACGGCCGCCCCATTAAACAGGGCGAAATTATGGGTATGTGTGGCAACAAGATCAAATTCCTGGGCGATGACATTGTAGACATTGCCTTTAAGACCGTTGACAAGCTGTTTAAGCGGGGCGAACACGCCCTGGTGACCCTGATCTACGGTGCAGACGCCACCGAAGAACAGGCCCAGGAACTGGAAACCCGCCTAAGCGAGAAATACGGCAGCGATATGGAAATCAGCATTGTAGACGGCGGCCAGCCCATCTACTACTTTCTGCTTTCTGTTGAGTGATATGGACCAGTTTTTAGAACGCGATATTCAATACCTGAAAGGTGTTGGCGACAAAAGAGCCCGGCTTTTTCATAAGCTGGGCATATTTGTCGTGGGGGACCTGGTGCGCTATTATCCTCGCACCTATGAGGACTGGAGCGTGACCACCCCTGCCGCCCAGGCGCCGGAGGGCACAACTGTGTGCGTGCAGGCCACCATGGTAACCCCCATGCGCACCCACCTGATCCGCAAGGGCATGACCCTCTACAAAGCGGATTTTACCGATGGGGAGACGCTGATCCATGTAACCCTGTTCAACACCAAATTCCTGGCAGAGAAGCTGCGTATGTACCAGGACTACCTGCTGCTGGGCAAGGTAGAGCGCAACTTCACCACCGTGCAGATGAGCGCACCCAAGATTGAACCGCTCACCGCCCGGCGGATCCACCCCATTTACACCCAAACCGGCAGCCTGAATGCAAACCTGATCGCCAAGGCGGTAGACTACGCCTTGGCACACATGGCGCCGCTGCCGGACACTCTTTCCCCCGCCCTACGGGAAAGATACGGTCTGGAAGATCTGGACACGGCCGTGCGCCACATTCACTTTCCGTCCAATGCAAAAGCACTGGAAGCAGCGCGGCACCGACTAATCTTTGAAGAACTGCTGACTCTGACTGTCGGATTAAAAAAACTTAAGGGGCGCAAGCGCACCCCCACCACCCGGGTCATTGAAAAAGACTGCACAGCAGCCTTTGCAGCCCGTCTGCCTTTTACCCTGACCGGCGCCCAGAGCCGGGCAGTGGCCCAGTGCATTGCCGACCTGCAAAGCGGCTATCCCATGAACCGGCTGCTGCAAGGGGATGTGGGCAGCGGCAAAACCGCCGTGGCTGCCGCTCTACTGGACACCTTGGTGCAAAACGGCTACCAGTGCGCTCTGATGGCGCCCACGGAGATTTTAGCCACCCAGCACTATGCCACACTGCAAAAATTCTTTGCAGGTACAAACACCCGCCTATGCCTGCTCACCGGCGCCTGCACCGCCAAGGAGAAGCGGCAAATTAAGGCAGATCTGCTGGAGGGCAATATACACATTGCGGTAGGCACCCACGCGCTGATTCAAAATGATGTGGAATTCGCCAACCTGGGGCTGGTAATCACCGATGAGCAGCACCGCTTTGGGGTGCAGCAGCGAGCGGATTTGGCCATGAAAGGTGAAGAAGTGCACACCTTGGTAATGAGTGCCACGCCCATTCCCCGCACCCTGGCCATGATGATCTACGGCGATCTGGACATATCCGTACTGGACGAGCTGCCCCCCGGGCGGCAGGAGATCCGCACCGATGTGGTCACCTCCGCCTACCACGCCCGGATCTTTCGCTTTCTGCGTGCGGCGCTGGATCGGGGCGAGCAGGGATATATCGTCTGCCCGCTGGTAGACGAGGGCGAAAGCGAGATGAAAGCCGCCACCGCCTACGCCGCCCAACTCAGCGAAACGGAGCTGTTTGGCTACAACTTAGGGCTGCTCCACGGCAAAATGACCCCCAAACAAAAGGACGCCGTAATGCAGGCCTTTGCCCGAGGCGATGTGCAGGTACTGGTAGCCACCACAGTGGTGGAAGTGGGCGTAGATGTACCCAACGCCACGGTAATGATCGTGGAGAACGCCGAGCGGTTCGGCCTGTCCCAGCTGCACCAGCTGCGCGGGCGCATTGGCCGCGGCAGCGCCAAAAGCTACTGCATACTGGTCAGCGACGCCAAGGGCGATACGGCCCGCCAGCGGCTGCTGACCATGAAAAAATACAGTGACGGCTTCCAGATTGCCGACGAGGACCTGCGGCTGCGCGGCCCCGGCGACTTCTTTGGCAAGCGGCAGCACGGTCTGCCGGAGCTGCGACTGGCAGATATGGTGGAGGATATGGATACCCTGCGCCTGTGCCGGGACTGTGCAGACACCATTTTGGCCGACGACCCCAATCTGGACAAACCGGAAAATCAGCCCCTGCTGACGGAAACGCAGGATCTGTTCAGCCGTAGCACCACATAAGAATCAAGCAGGCAGTGATTGCGATCACTGCCTGCTTTTTTAGCACAGGGGCCGGTTCTCTGTATTACCCGGTTTGACCCCCGCCATCGGCACCAAAGGCTCTTCGCAAGATGCGAGGGGCTTCTTTTCTGCTCTTTTGAATTCACTTTACAGATTTTCATTTATCTGTTAAAATAAAATCGTAAACTCTGTATTTATTTTGCTATCTGTGAGATAGGGCGTATGAGAAATATGAGAAAAGTGTAAAACAGGAAACCATCCCCTGTTTTAAGTGCCCGAAATAATGATTAATGGGGAGGAATAGAACTGTGAAAAAAAAGTTTATTTGGATCGTCTTGTTCGTTGCTTTAGTATTATTGTTCGCCTTTCTGTTCCTATGGCCGATCCAAGGCAGCTTATACTTAAACATGAATGAAGATGATGGCTTAAACAGCAGTGTATATGATCTTAGCACCAATCGGAGTAAAAAGGTCGTTATTGATGATTATAACGAAGTGATAGACTACTATCCTTTGACCGGGGGATATGCGGCGATCGGTGTAAATTATGTACCGGCTCAAAATGCAGCGGTTGATGGTCTTAAGAGTAAGTACGCTCTGGTCATTCATGAGGGAAAGCGTAACTTTTCTTATCCACTGGCTTCATCAGCCGGAATTATGTGTGTTTATGAAGACACGGTGTATTTCACGATTTATGGCGAGGACGATGTTGCCTCATGCTACTACAAGTGCAACTTGTCTGATTTTAGTATTGAAAAATTGCCGGACTCCATTAATGATATTTGTTCTGACGGCAATACGCTTGTTTATGTCGAAACCCTGCGTGACCATGACCAGGTGATCATAAAACAAGAGGGCAAAGAAAGCGTGGCGTTTTCCACTGATGAAGTATTATGTGTGGATCTTTTGCAAAGCGATTTAGTCATTTCTTACAAAAATGGCCTGGATGAGAAATGCATATCCTATAATCTCTCTACAGGTAAGAGCACGACTTGTGACAAAAGAAATGATAAACTGGAGTATGCAGCAACGCTCCATGGGCGTGATTGGTATATTTACAGATATGAATTTCTGCATAACGATTTTGGTATGCCGCGATTGGATATTATCGTTATGCGTAGTGGCCTTCGGGTGAAATTCTTATTCTTGTCACCTACGAAATTAGGTTCGGTTTATCTTTTGCGATGATTAGCATAAAACAGGGTAAAACAGGGAACCATCCCCTGTCTTAGGAGGGGTAATATATTGAGCGAATTTATTAAATATTCCTACAATTATGGTAGCATTGTAAAAAAGATTGTTAATCAATTACTGGAATTAATTGTAAATTTGCATTTTACCGTGTTGGCTTCAATTATGGTGATATGGGCAATTTCTTCATTGCAAAACACACAGGTGCCAATGGTTTTGCAACGAATAATTGGCTTTATATTGATGATTGCACTGATTGCGCTTGCTGTATTCCATATTGTCCTGCCACTGTTGCCTAAGTCCATTCAGCTGACAGATTACTCCATTCGATTAAAAAGATACAATTACCCGCTCTTATTTTCCGCATTGGATTTTCCATCATACGGATTTAATGATTGTATACCGTTATCAAGTATTTGTACGATTGAGAAGTGTTGCGACAAAAGGTTTTCAGACAATTACCGCTATGATTTTACACCGTCATTTATTTTTTGTACAGATAGAGTTGTAAAAGTTACGACGAAATCCAAAAAAACATACTATTTTCCTGTGGAAGAACCTGACAAACTGATAAAAGAAATTCAAATACGTAGGACATGAAACCGTCCCCTGTTTTAGGGAACCGTCCCCTGTTTTATATTAGAGGGTTATATAACAATGCAAAGCAAGCGTTATGCTTTTTTTTATGGTAGCAAAGCGAAACGATATTTGGACCGGATCATAACATTATTAGTTTATGTATTATTTTTTCCGGTCGTTGCTCTCATACTTTTTTTACCTCTTGGATATTTGGTGAATGAGTATCAAGAAGGCTCGGTAGATATGATTGTGCGCATATTGATCTATGCTTTTCTTGTATTCTTGTCGGCTTTGTTTATGGCGAGCGTGGTATCTGCACTACTGCCACAATACACAGTCGTTACAGACTATTCGGTGCTGATCAAACGCCACAATATTATGTATTACCATCTCAAACGTGGCACCAGTGATTTTATCCCCATACAGCAAATATCAAGTATTCGACCGGCCACGCCTTGGCGATGCAAATATGCACCTGTTCCGGCTACCGTATATGCATGGAAATATATGGTCGAGATCCATGCAAATGAGCAAATATATTATGTTCCGGTGGAAGATGTTCGTGCATTTATTGATGATGTCAATGCGCGCCGCCAGCTTCATAGAACAGGGTAAAACAGGGAACCGTCCCCTGTTTTACCCTGTTTTAAGTTTGTTGCTTAAAATTTAATTCTTCTGCCAAGTAGGCTGTTTTTGACTGTCTGCACAATCCTGAGCAGTTCACCGAACGCTGTCTGCTTTTTTACTATAATGCTGTGGTAAAGGTGTAGCCCTGGCTGCGGATACTGTCAATGGCCTGGCCTAAAATCTCCGCATTGGTGGGACTGACGGCGTGAAGCAGGAAGATGGCGCCCGGGTGGGTGCTCTCTGTCACCTTTTGCAGCGCCGCTGCCGGTTCTGCCACATTCTGGGTATCCCAATCTGCATAGGCAAAGCTCCAAAAGATACTCTTGTAGCCCAGCTCCTGTGACAGCGCCAGCGTGTCCTCGCTAAACTCCCCCTTTGGAAAGCGGAAGTAAGTCATCTTGTACTGATAATTCTTCTCCATATACCGGTGCAGCACGGTGATCTCCTCTGTGGCTGCCGCGCGGGTCACCTCGTCCATAGTCAGGTGGCGATAGGTGTGGTTGCCCACTACATGACCCTCGGCAATCATGCGCTTGATCAGTGCCGGGTTTTGGCTAGCAAAGTCATAGGTCACAAAGAATATAGCATGGACTTGCTTTTCCTTTAGCGTGTCCAATATCTTGCCGCTGTATCCGTTCTCATACCCCTCGTCAAAGGTCAGGCACAACTGCTTTTTATTGTCCAGCAAGAAGCGAGCGCCCAGCGCGCCAAACTGCTTTTGCAGCCGTTCCGGCTCCTGCGGTCTGGCGTGGTCGGCGATGTTGCCCGGCCCCCACACCACCTTTTCCTTGCTGTAGCTGCGGCTGCCCACATTGGTGGGGCGCACGGTGGTGTCCGCCGTTTTGGTTGCAGTGGTGGCAGAGGTGGTACTGGTGCCCGGATCGCCGGTTTGGTTCTCATTCTTTGCATTGCCCCGGCAGCCGGTAAACAGTACGGTGATCAGCGCCAAAGCCAGCAGCAAACTGCTGCATTTTTTGAGCATAAAAAACTCCCCTTTCAGCAATAGGTTGTGCTGAAAAGAGAGCAAATTCACCTGTTAAATTTTGATTAGCGAAAATTGGCGATGTTTGCAAAAACTGCAAATCATTCGTTAATAATATTCCACCCAGCGCGCAAAATGCCCTCATCCTTGCCAATGCGGTTAAGCACATTCTCAATGGCCTCATCGTTCTTCTTGGCGGCAGACACATAAGCGCGGATTTTGGTATTGCCGTCGTCCGTCTCCGAGGACTCCAAATTGTGCAAAATAATATCCCGCGCGTCCTTCAGAGCACTCATTAAGTGGGCGCGAATGTCCACCTCAAAGTTATCCAGGCAGGTCACTGAGATTTTGTACATACACTCATCTTTGGCCCGCTTTTCTTTATCATAGCTGCGCAGCTTGTTAATCTTGTTGCTCAGCGGATGCAGCACCAGGTGCAGCACCACCACAGCCGCTGCCACAATCACCGCATACAGCACCTTGGGCAGGGTGCACAGAATACCGATGGCCGCCGTGGTCCAAATGGTAGCGGCCGTGGACAGCCCGCGAATGTTGGTGCCGTCCCGCAAAATCAGGCCGGCGCCCAAAAAGCCCACACCGCTGACCACCTGGGCAGCCACACGGGTCAGATCCGTGTTGTCCTGGTGGATCACAAAGGAAAACGCCGTGTAGGCATACGCCCCCACACACACGATCACATTGGTAAGTATACCCGCCTGGTGCTTGGTCCACTGGCGCTCCAGGCCTACAAAAAAGCCCAGAATAATGGCCAGCGCCAGTCGAATGGAAAACCCGGACAACGCCGTAATATCCATCAAATGCGCATAGCGTTCCATTTTAAATTAAGCCTCCGCTTTCTCTTCTGCCTCCTGGGCAGATTTTTGTTTTAAGTAAGCATTGATAAAGCCGTCAATATCCCCGTCCATCACGGCGGTGATATTGCCCATCTCAAACCCGGTACGGTGATCCTTGGCCAGGGTATAAGGCATAAATACATAGGAACGAATTTGGGAGCCCCAGGCAATCTCTTTTTGATCGCCCTTAATGTCCTCAATGCGTTCCAAATTCTCCCGCTCTTTGATCTCCACCAGCTTAGACTTGAGCATACGCATGGCCACTTCCCGGTTTTGGTGCTGGCTGCGCTCAATCTGGCAGCTGACCACGATCCCGGTAGGAATATGGGTCAGGCGCACGGCAGAGGAGGTCTTGTTAACCTTTTGGCCGCCGGCACCGGAGGCCCGGTACACATCCATTTTAATATCTTCTTCACGGATCTCCACATTCACATCGTCGTCAATCTCCGGCATCACTTCAACGGACGCAAAGGAGGTATGCCGCCGACCGGAAGAGTCAAAGGGAGACACCCGCACCAAGCGGTGAATACCCATCTCGCCTTTTAAATAACCGTAGGCATTCTCGCCCTCTACTAAAATCGTGGCGCTCTTGATTCCCGCCACATCGCCGTCCAGATAATCCAGCGTAGACACCTTGTAGCCATGGCGCTCGCCCCAGCGGTTGTACATACGAAAGAGCATTTCCGCCCAATCCTGCGCCTCCGTACCGCCGGCACCGGCGTGGAAGGTCAGCAAGGCGTTTTTGCCGTCAAACTCGCCGCTGAGCAGGGTGGACAGGGTCATATCTTCAACGCGCGTTTCAATATCCTTAACAGAGGCGGTGCAGTCGTCCAGCAGGGACAGATCACCCTCCTCGTCCGCCAGTTCAATCATCACCAACGCGTCCTCATAGTCGCTTCTCAGGCTCTCATAGCCGGTGACCTTGGCCTTTAAGGAACCGATCTTTTGCATCACCTTTTGGCTGTTCTCCATATCGTCCCAAAAGTCCGGGGCGGCGCTCTCTTTCTCCAGCACCTCCACCTCGGCCTTTAAGCTGTCAATGGCCAGGGCTTCCTTTAAGTTTTCAATGGGCTTCTCGCTGTCCAGCAGCCGCAGCCGCAGTTCTTCAAATTCTACCATATCAACGCTCCGTGCAGTTCTCTGTATAAATTTATGATTATAACTGTAATATTATATATAAATCTCTGCTGCATTGCAAGGGCTTTACCGCTGATTTTACACCCGGGCACGGATTTTTGGCGGAATTGACGGTGCTTTCACACTTTGTTTAAGATATTTTAACCAAATCGTTGATTTATTGTGATATTCTAATGTATAATGATAAGAAAGCATATAGATCGAGGTACACAAAATGGCTTTGTATGAAAACAACAGCTGCCCGGTCTGCGGCAAGCAGTTCCAACCGGGTGACGATATTGTTACCTGCCCGGAATGCGGCACACCCCATCACCGGGCGTGCTACCGGGAGCTGGGGCACTGCGCCCACCAGGCACTACACGGTGATGGATATGCCTTTACCCCGGCGGATCCGCCTGCGGAGCAAAAATCAAGCGCGCCTGCCGACGATACCCACACCGCTGCCCCGGAGCAAAAAAAGAAATGCGTGGCCTGCGATGCCGAGCTGGACGGAGACGCCGTCTTTTGCACCCACTGCGGCGCTCGACAACCGGGTGCCGGCGAAAAGTATCGCCCGCCGATCCTACAGGATACGACACCGGATCCCAGCCAATACCCGGGCACCATCGAGGGTGAAGCGACCGCCGATGTGGCAGCGGTGGTACGCACCAACACCGGCTACTTCCTTTCCCGGTTCAGACGGAATAAAAAGGTCGGATGGAACTGGGCGGCCTTTCTCTTTGGCCCTTACTACCTGTTCTTCCGCAAAATGTATAAAGAGGGCACGGCGGCGCTGGCCATTCGCTTTGCCGCGGCACTGATCGTGCAGGGCGCCTACGCCAGCCAATTTGCCAAGCTCACCGACTTTATGAGCACCAACTACACTGCCCTTATGCAGGGCAAAATACAACCGGACGCAGCGCTGGTGGAGCCCTTATACCCGGCTGTAGCCATCTTGATGGGCGTAGGGCTGGCGATCCACCTGGTGATCGCCCTGTTTGCCAATCGGCTGTACCGCAGAAAAGTATTTACCGTGCTACAAACGGTGGATGATCGACTGCAGGACGGCGCCATCTTTCGTCAAGCGCCCATGCTGCCGGAGCAAATGCGTCTGACCCAGGATGAAATGCGCCGCATGTATCTGTCCAAAATGGGCGGTACCAGCGTGTTTGCGCCGATTATGGCGTTTCTAATCTTGGACATGATCTCCGGACTGCTGTCCAGCATATTGTAAAAATACCGAACGAGGAAAAGAAAAATGAAAATTAAAAAAGCAATCATTCCCGCAGCAGGGCTGGGCACGCGCGTGCTCCCCGCTTCCAAAGCCGTGCCCAAGGAAATGCTCAACATTGTGGATAAACCCGCCATTCAGTACATTGTAGAGGAGGCGTTCGCCGCCGGGATCGAGGATGTGCTGATCATCACCAACCGGGGCAAAGGCGTGATTGAGGATCACTTTGACCACGCGGTGGAGCTGGAGCACAAACTGGCAGCCGACCCAAACAAAGCGGATCTGTACCGAGATGTGCTGCAATGCTCTCAAATGGGCAATATTTATTTTATTCGCCAAAAGGAGACCAAGGGTCTGGGTCATGCGGTGCTGTGCGCCAAGAACTTTGTAGGTAACGAGCCTTTTGCGGTGCTGTATGGGGACGATGTAATCATCAGCGACGACCCGGTCACCGGCCAGCTTTGCCGCGCCTATGAGAAATACGGCAAGGGCGCTGTTGGCGTAAAGGAAGTGCCCACGGCGGATATTACCAAATACTGCTCCCTGGCGGTTGCGCCGCTGGAGGGCAACTGCTTTACCTGCACGGATATGATCGAAAAGCCCCGGCCGGAGCAGGTAATGAGCAACTATTCCATTCTGGGCCGGGTGGTGCTGCCTCCCTCTATTTTTGAGATTTTGGAGCACACCCCCAACGGCGCCGGCGGCGAATTGCAGTTGACGGACGCCATGCGCACCCTGGCGCGGCAAGAGGGCGTAGTGGCTGTGGACTACAACGGCACCCGCTACGATATGGGCAACAAATTCGGCATTTTGCAGGCCAATATTGAGGTGGGTCTGCAGCACCCGGAGACCGGTGCCCGCCTGAAAGAATACATCAAGAACTTAGCAAAGGAACTTTAATACTTATGATCAAACTGGAACGCACTTCCGTCACCAATTTTGACAATGCCATGCGCGGTGCCCGCAATCCCATGAACTCCTGGGGTCGTTACGACTCCTACTATGACGAAGACGGCAACTTTGTCTTTGGTCCCAACGACCTGAGCCTGGCCAAGCGCCTGTGCAAGGCCGGCACCGACCACCGCAAATTCATTCGTATGATCTTCGTCACCGTGGATGTAACCGCCCCCATGTACTGGTGGAAAGAGTATGACACCTACAAGGTGGGTACCGTTGCCAATTCCACCTCCACCATGCACAAGATTGCCTCCAAACCCTTTGAGCTGGCGGATTTCTCCGTAGATCACATGGATCAGCGGGGGCTGGACGCAATGGAAAAGGTGATCCGCACCCTGGAGCAGCTGCGCCTGGAATACCTGGAGACCAAGGACAAACAAACCTGGTACACCATGATCCAGCTGCTGCCCAGCTCCTATAACCAAATGCGCACCTGTACGCTAAACTATGAGACCTTAGCCAATATTTATTTTGCCCGCCGCAGCCATAAACTGGATGAGTGGCACACCTATTGCGACTGGGCGCTGGAGCTGCCTTACTTTAAGACCCTGATCGCAGATACAAAGGACTGACAACACCATGAACCAACAATACGATCCGTTCGGCAGACCCACAAACGGCGCTGTGCCGCCCAATAACGGTCAAACGCCGCCCGGTCAAAGCCCCTACAATCACTATAACAATCCCGGCGGTTATCCGCCCCCGGGCACCGGCTATCGACCGCCGTACGGCACCTATGGGCAGGACCCTCGGCAGGCTGCCTACTTTCAGCGGGAGAACCGGCGTCGCCTGGCACTGCGCTCCCAAAAGCAGGAATTGCGCCGCTTTGGCAACTGCATTGGACTGGCGATTTTAGCCTACTTCATCTTACAACTGCTGTTTTCCCAGCTGCTATCTGTATTGCACCTGAAGGATATCTATGAAAGCTCAACGGTTTTTCAAAGCTGCTTTAGCCTGCTGTTCATCTCCGTTTGCAGCGTGGCGGTTCCCTTTGGCGTAATGGCACTGATCAACCGCCGCCGCTACACCGTTCCGGTAATCCCCACCCACTCCCTGCGCACCGGTCAAATGGCGTTATGGGTCAGTTTCGGTATGCTGTGTTGCGTGGGTGCCAACTTTGCGGTCACCTTTGGAGTGATCCCGCTGTTTAAGGCCTTTGGCTATGGATTAACCTCCAACAGCGCCGGCGATCCCAACTCCGTTTTTGCCTGCGTGATCGCCTTAATCGGCACGGCCATCGTACCGGCTATTTGCGAGGAATTCGCCATGCGATGCTGCTGCGTGCAATTGCTGCGCAAATACGGCAATGGCTTTGCTGTGCTGAGCATTAGCATCGTATTCGGCCTGCTTCATGGCAATGTGATCCAATTTGTCTTTGCTTTTTTGGTGGGTCTGATTTTGGGCTATATCACCGTCAAAACCGACAGCGTTGTGCCTGCGATCCTGGTGCACGCACTAAATAACGGTATGTCCGTGATCGCCGGCATTGTGCGCTACGCTGCCACCGACACGGCCGCCAACTCCGTCACCGTGGGTATGTATGTGTTTTGGCTGCTGGTAGGCGCTGCCGCCACCATTTACCTACTGGTAAAAAAGCAGCTGTACACCCCAAAAGCCCAAGTGGCACCGAACCTGGAAGCCCCAACCTTTGGCCAGTGCATGGGCGCGTTTTTTGGCACCCCAGGTATGATCGTATCCTTTATTCCTCTGGTGGTATTGACCATCTTTTCCATTCAAAAGCTGTGATTTTATGACAACGGATCAACAATTTATGTCCCGGGCGCTGGAACTGGCCCGGCAGGCCGCGCTGGAGGGTGAGGTACCCGTTGGCGCCGTGGTGGTGCTGGACGGCCGGATCATTGGCGAGGGGCGCAACCGGCGAGAGAAGAGCCGCAACGCCCTGTCCCATGCAGAATTAGAGGCCATTGACGCTGCCTGCAAAGCCTTAAACGGCTGGCGATTGTGGCAATGTGACCTATATGTCACATTGGAACCATGCCCCATGTGCGCCGGTGCCATCATCAATGCCCGCCTGCGCCGAGTGATCTACGGCACCGCGGACCCTAAGGCCGGGTCCTTTGGCTCCGTGATCGACTTTAATTCCCTGCCCTACAACCACAAGCCGGAACTGACCGCAGGTGTGCTGCAAGGGGAATGTGCCGGTGTGCTCAGCGACTTTTTTGCCACCCTCCGGGCTCGCCGCAAAGCAGAGTCCGCAACCAAAACAGAATAATAAAAAAAGAACACGGAAGCACCGTTTGGCGCCTCCGTGCCTTTTTTTGCGGCTTACGCCGCCGGGAGCCGCCCTGCACGCGGCTCAACTACTTTTTTGTCCGCTTATTTCATGGACTCTTCGTAGGCCTTGATCATTTTCTTACTATTACTACCTGCACGGCTCGTAAGGTTTTGAAGGGTTTTAGTGACTGTTGTTCCGGCTTTTAGGTGTATCTCAAAGCGTGTTATTTCCTCGTCGGGATGGACCGTAATATCGCTTATATATCGGTCAACAAACGCTCTGTCGATTTCCTCGCCGTCAATGTGTTTTTCTGCCGCTTTCAGTATGCTTTTGATTTCGGCAAGTTCTTTTTTCATCTCTCGCTCGGTTTTTGATGTTTTCTTCAGGGCGTTAATTTTTTTCTCAATGTCCTTGATTTCGTTATCGCAGTCGGCAGTCATTCGTATGAATTCGCTGTCGTCCATTCTTCCGTCGGCGTTGTATTGTAATAGCTTCGCTTTCATTTTTTGCCGTGTGATAAGTTCTTGATTCAGCCTGTTAAGCTCGTCTTTGTTTTCGTTTGTGTCAAGGACTTCGGACACAAGCTTCAATACACACGCCGAGAGTTCCTCAATATGCTGTTGCCCCGATTTGAAAATGTCTTCAATAATCGGCTTGATTTCACTTTCGTAAATAGCTCGGCTCGGACAGCTTGACGCACCATTTTTAATTTTACCCGAGCATACCCACTTTGAGATTTTTTCTCCGCCCTTGCTTACTGCGTCCTTGCGATAGTAGGGCATACCGCAGTGCGCACATATCAATTTGCCTGTCAGCAGGTTTTGATGCACCGTCTTGTGCTGTGCCGTGATTACATCCTGGCTTCGCATATACAGCACTTCGTTTGCCTTGTCCCACAATTCCTCGCTGACGATTGCCGGTACTGTTTCGCCGGTTTCATCTTTATACATAACCCATTCTTCCTCGGGCAAAAACTTTTGCTTCTTTGTGAACAGGTCAGTAATTCGCACCTTGTTTCCGGCATAGTAGCCTTTGTATTTCGGGTTGCGTATGATGTTGCTCATCGTTGAGTGGGATAGCATTTTGCCCTTGGAATTTCGTATTCCTTTTTGATAAAAATGCTTTTCCATTTGCTTCATACTGAATTTTCCCGTTGCATACATTTCAAACAGTTCTCGCACAAAGTCGGCTTGCGTTTCGTCAATCATCAGTTTGCCGTCTTTTTTGATGTAGCCGTACATATTGTTTGTGCCAAGTACAGTGCCTTTTTTGATAGCCTGTTGATGACCGAATCGAACACGGGTGGAGATTTTTCTCGACTCGTCTTGCGCCATTGATGACATAATCGTAAGCCTCAGTTCGCTGTCCTCGTCAAGCGTGTTTATGTTGTCATTTTGAAAATACACAGCCACTCCGCTTGATAAAAGTTCACGAGTAAAGCGAATACTGTCCAGCGTGTTACGGGCAAATCTTGACACCTCTTTGGTTACAATCAGGTCAAACATTCCTGCCTTTGCGTCCTCAATCATCTCGTTGAATCGTTCACGCTTTGCAGTCGATACGCCCGATATGCCCTCGTCAACATAGCCGTCAATATATTCCCAATTTGGATTTTTCCTGATGAAATCGGTGTAATATGTTATTTGGTTATCGAGTGAATTTAACTGAACATTAAAATCCGTGCTGACACGAGCGTAAAATGTTACACGAAGCGGCAGGTTCATAAAGTTGATATTTTCTTTTCTTATTCTCTCACGAGTTGAATATATATCCATATTTTTACTCCTTTCCAAGCAGACAATATCACAAATAATTTCTATTATCCAGCTTTATTTTACAGTATTTCACCCCTGCGTTCATTAGGGGATTGATACCTGTTTTGGTAATGTTTTACAGAGCTTTTCAGTTTATTTTTCCGTATCTGCGATTGACTTCCACGCTGATTTTACCCATCAATTTGTGATAGGTTTTGTCATCAATCGCATTTTGATTTAACAGTGTGTTTGCAAAATGCTGCATCCAAAGCTCCGTGCTGATTCTCTCATCGGCAATGTTTTGTGTATTGATTTTCAGCTCACTCCCGCTTGATTTTTCAATATTATTATTGCCTGATGCTTTAGAATTTATTTCCTTTGCTGCCATAAGGCAACACGCTAACTATGATTTTATATCTGCCTCCTTTAATTTGATGTACCTTTCATTGTGAATTTGTAGTTCATACTAACCTCCGTTTTGGCTCACAGGCTCTCACAAATCGTCCACAAGCCGTTTTTAGTTTTAGTCCAATGAGTTACTATGTTTTAGAGCGAACTCGTCAATTTTTGCTCACAGCGTTGTTTGATTTTTCATAAATAGGTTTATCATACGGCAACACTCAAGTGAATACGCAAAAGCCTTGATTTTCTGCGAAAAACTGCCCTTACTGCATACGAATTTCTTATCATACGCAAAAGTATTACGAATCGAAAAGCCGACAGGCTTTGCCGGACGGCGTTTTCGGGCATTTCCAAGCCCGAAAATCATACCCCTTTATCCTGCTTCAAAATCGACGGCTTGAAATTTGCTCAAAAACCCACTCAAAAGCCGCAGATTTTCGTTTCAAAAATCATAAATTTTCAAAATCAAAGCCTTTCATATTCTTTGCCGATAAACCCTAAAGCACGGTGCATTAAATCTTGTTGACCGTGTATAGATTGCTCTTTTGCTCGCCGCCGATAAACCGCTTCGAGATAGTTATGTACCCACTGCTTTCCAGCGAATGCAAAACTTTTCTGCAAGTAGATGCACACATCGAACAGCTTTTCGCAATCATAGGCACCGACCAAAAACTTTGCCCTGCTGAGTCCTTTGCCCGAACGAGAAAAGAATAAACAATAAATTCGTTTGGAGATAGTTGTTCATCAAAAATTCTGTTCGGCAAAAGAAAAAATTGACCACTGCAATTCTTATGCATACGAAAACCTCCTTCCAAATTATTCGAGAGAATACTTTGCTGAGTGAAAAACAAAAAGAAAAACACCGTTCAAAAAACTCCCTCTACTATACGGAGAAAATTCCCCGTTTTGTTCGGGTGTTTTTCAAAATTCTTTACACTTTGTTTACATTTAATTTCACCATAACAAAAAATACCCCTCTATAATACGGAGAAAAATTCAAGTTTTGTTGATGTGTTTTGAGAAAAAATATTTGACTTAGTACTAAAAATTACTCGTTTGTCAACTTGCAATGTTGTTTGTAAAATAGAATTATGATATAATGATTATATTAAGAGTTTTACTAACTCGTGCAAGGTTGGGTATGGTGATTTGCGTGCCGTATGGTAATGGCAATAAAACATCTACCGGCTTTTGGGAGGACAGCACACGTCTGCCAGAGTATTACGATGGAACTTATGAATATTTGAAAAGCTTGGGAATTGAAGAAATTTAACGGTTGCTTAAAATTCCGAATTTGCAGAGGTACAATATGAAAATAACATATATTAACCACAGCGGATTTTTGGTTGAAACTGAGAACTGCTACTATGTTTTTGATTACTACAAAGGCGAGATGCCGAGGCTTGATAAAAGCAAGGAAGTTTTCGTCTTTTGCAGTCATTTTCATCAAGATCATTTCAATCCGAAAATCTTTGAAATTCTTGATGATATGGGTATGAATTATCAGGCTGTTTTGGCGAAAGATATCAGCAAAAAGAAGTATCCTGTCGGTGTGAAAGTCACGACTGCTTATCACGATCAAACCTATATTCTTGACAACGGCACACAGGTTAGTACGCTACTTTCAACCGACAGCGGTGTGGCTTTTATCGTCAAGACAAGCGGTGGTGCAATTTACCACGCAGGTGATTTGAACGATTGGCATTGGGAGTGTGAGACGGAAGCCGACAACCGCTACATGACCTCCATGTACCGTGCCGAGATTGACAAAATCAAGGGCGCTCATTTTGATGCTGCATTCGTTCCTCTTGACCCAAGGCAGGAGGAGCATTATGCCGACGGTATCCTTTATTTTTTGGAGCATGTCGATTGCAACGCCGTTTTTCCAATGCATTATTGGAACGAACCGAGCGTGATTGATAGGTTTACCACCGAATATCCGCAGTATAAATCACGAATAAAAAACACAGAATCAGCAAAGGGAGAAGAAATATAACTTTGGAGTCTGAAGAGTAGCTTGAGAGTAGTTTTCGAATGGAATCAAGAAAAACAAATAACTATAATTAACCTTACGGAGCCGTTCGAGTAACAGCTCCGTTTTGTTTTGATTTTTTCTTGCTTTTTCCTTATAAATCCGCAATAATCATTGCTTTTAAGCATTCTGTGTGATATACTAAACTTGTATAATTGTAACTATCTGAAAGCGAGGAAAATCTAATGGATTCTAACATCGAGCGTTGGTACTCAATGAAAGAAATATGCGAATATCTTGGCGTTAGCCGTGATACCGTACTTGATTGGATAGAAAGAAGAAATATGCCCGCAGCAAAAATCGGACGCCTTTGGAAATTCAAAGTCAGCGAAATTGACGCTTGGATGAAGTCCGGTATTGCAGCGGATAAATAATAAAATTTCGGAGGTGCAATATGGCACTTGAAAATAAATTAGGACTGACAAGCTCTGCCGACCTTGCTCGTGAAGAGGAACGCATCAGCAAGAAAAAGGCTGTCGAACTTTTTGAAACAGGCTTACTTGATACTCTTCCGGCAGGTAAGTTTGTAACATTGCAGTCAATCCACAAGTACCTTTTTGAGGATATTTATGACTTTGCAGGAGAGCTGCGTACGGTAAATTTAGCTAAAGGCAATTTCCGCTTTGCACCGCTTATGTACTTGCAAGCGGCACTTGAAAACATTGACAAAATGCCGCAGTCAAATTTTGATGAGATAGTAGAAAAATATGTTGAGATGAACATTGCTCACCCATTCCGTGAAGGTAACGGTCGCAGCACTCGCATTTGGCTTGACCATATCTTGAAAAATGAAATCGGCAAAGTTGTAGACTGGAGCAAGGTGGATAAAGAAGATTATCTTCTCGCAATGGAACGCAGTCCGATTAAAGATATAGAGATTAAAGTGTTGCTAAAAGGTGCGCTTACCGACGAAATAAACAGCCGTGAAGTCTATATGAAAGGTATCGACCACAGCTACTATTATGAGGGCTATACGACCTTTAAGACGAAAAATCTATAAAATTCAAGGTGTTTATAATATGAAATATAACTGGATAGATGACTTTTTACTTAGCAAAAAAGGTGTTACAAAAGACTTTCAGGAAGATTGGAATTGGATAAGATACAAGATTGACAACAAGATGTTTGTTGCAATTTGTCTTGATTCCGATAACAACACTAAATATATCACATTAAAATTAAATCCTATTGACGGCGAATTTTTCAGAAACAGCTACGAGGATATTATTCCGGGTTATTATATGAACAAAATACATTGGAATTCCATAAAAGCCGACGGCAATGTCCCCGATAGTATTGTAAAAGACTTGCTGAATAAATCCTATGACGAAATCCTCAACAAGTTTTCAAAGAAGAAAAGAGCAGAAATATTATCGTTATAAAAGCAAAGAAAAACTATCGAAACGAGGTGCAAATATGCCTGACAAAAATTGGCAATTTGAACTTGAAGAATATATAAAGCAAGGTGAACCCGACAAAGCCGAAAAAAGTGAAGCGTGGCAAATAGCTATCGGTTTGCAGGCCGTTGACGGGCTGAATACTTCTGACTATTTGTTAGACACTGCCAAAGAGCATATCGAAGGTAAAATCACAATTGACGAGGCTCAAAAGCGGATTCACAGTTACTATGAGCAGCGTTCTGTACGCACCGAAACGGAAAATGAAACCAAAGAAGCAGACATTGTTTCGGCAAGAATTGCAAAGTTGTTGGGAGAAAAGGCGTTTCAGTTCTCCCCTGCCGAGTGGCTTTCGATTCATCGCAGATTGTTCGAGGGCGTATTCAGTCACGCAGCACAAGTCAGGCAGTACAATATCACAAAGAAAGAGTGGGTACTGAACGGCGACACAGTCATCTATGCGGATTGGAACAGTATTAAGGAAACTTTGGACTATGATTTTTCAACCGAAAAGCAGTTTTCTTATGAGGGTTTGTCCGTAGATGAAGCTGTAAAGCATTTGGCAAAATTTGCTTCAGATATATGGCAAATTCACCCTTTCAGCGAAGGAAATACCCGTGCAACTGCCGTATTTATGATAAAATATATGAAAACATTCGGCTTTAGCGTAAACAACGACGCATTCGAGAAATATTCTTGGTATTTTCGTAATGCATTGGTTCGTGCAAATTACAACAATCTGCAAAAAGGCGTTCATTCTACGACCAAGTTTTTGGAAATGTTCTTTTCAAATCTCTTGTTAGATACGCATTACGAACTAAAAAACAGATATATGCACATTGATTATGCAGAAAGCAATTTCCAAAGTATCAGCCCAAAAGTTCTAAAGTATCAATTTGATACTTTAGACTGCACTTTAGAAGAACTTGCGGTTTTAGAATTAGTGGCAAAGAACCCAACCGTAAAACAGAAAGAGCTTGTAGAAGCAACCGGAAAATCCATTGCAACCATAAAGCGAATTATGAAATCTCTACAGGATAAAAACTATATCCGCCGTGAAAGCGGAAAGAGATACGGAAAGTGGGAAGTTATGGTTTGAATTTAAAAATTAAAATCTTATTATCCCGCATATATCTTTTCCTCAAGCCACAGTTCATTGGTACCATTAGTGCGAAAAATGTAGATGCTTGAAAGATAACGAAAATAAACGGAGGCTTTATTATGAGTACATTAGATATTAAAAAAGAAAACGGAAAAATATTCTGCCCGTTAACAAACTCTTGGCATATTGAAACTCCTGAAGAGAAAGTACGCTAAGAATACATAAAAATCCTTGTGAAGGACTATGGATATTCTCTTGAACAAATGGCACAAGAAATAAAGGTTAATAACTCTCAACGTTGTCAAGGCAAAGCACGGGCAGATATTGTTGTGTTGAAATCAAACAGGATAAAATTGCAAGTAAAGCCGCTTTTATTGTTGTTGAATGTAAAGCGGAAAATGTTTGTATTCGTGAAGAAGATTATTATCAGGAATACCAGTCGTTTACTAAGGGAAACTTACTATGCCTGATCCGCTTCGCAAAGCACATCAGGCAAATACAGGGCAGTTATTACAGCTTTACGGTTTCAGTGTAAAATGATTGAATCAGAATGTTTGGCAGATCTTATGAAGATGTATCAAGATTTAGTGAGGTGACTATTGAATGAGTATAACAGACGAATATGCAAAGATACCGTTTGACCTATCTGGTGCGTCCAGCAAAAACCGCTTTCGTCTTGAGATGCTTTGGGGCGCAAGTAAGATGTTTGATTTGTTTGATAAATAAAACTTTTGTATTGTGTTTGACTATAAATGCGATATCGAAGTACATTTAGGCAATTTTTTGGAATTTTACCAAGTGAAAACACATAAAATTCAGTCACCATAGTTCTGCAACGAGAAAAGAAACATTTACAATGTCTGTGTCAAAAATGCAAGGCAAGGATATGCCATTTGGTATGACTACAGAACAGCTTTGCCAACGATTTGCAGATAAACCAAAGGTAACAGAGCAGCACAAGGAACTTGCCGAAAAATATAATATGAACGCAAAGAATTTGGCATATAGAGTAACAATGCCCTCGTTCATTAACATTAACTATGAGGTAAGCTCTGTTATGGAAATGCTTGAACTTGAATTCACAAAAATGCTTGAGTTGAATATTCGTTTTAGAAAATGTAAGCGCTGCGGCAGGTATTTCATTATGAAAGGGAATTACGATACTAATTACTGCGACCGTATTGCTGAGGGTGAAACGAAGAACTGCCAAGACATAATGGCGATGGAAAACTATAAAAAGAAAATGGCGGACAACGCCGCCATTACAATTTACAATAAATATTACAAGAGATATTTTGCCAGGGTTAAGGCTCACACTATTCTTGAGGACGATTTCAAGAAATGGAAATACGAAGCAATCGTCAAGCGTGACCAATGCTTTGACGGTATAATCACAAACGAAGAATTCACCGCTTGGCTTGACTCCTGCTTTCCTAACAGAAAGCGTAAGCATTAGTCCTTCATCAGCTTCAGTGCTAACTTGAAGCCGATTTCAAATGCCTGACATTCAATCAGCGAAGCATACTCCGTAAAGCAATCAACATATTTTTCAAACACATCCAAATCGTCATTCTTGAGGGAAGAGGACAATGCTTCGTGATGTTTAGCAATCAGCGAAACTAACTCTTTTTCCTCATCCGTAATAACCTTATCTTCGTTTGGCCTGATATTTCCATACCATAGTTCTTGAAGTGTTGTCATAAATAATCAACTCCCTTGCAATACAACAAATACCACAAAGGAGTTTGAATATCCAGATAAACATTTGTATTTCTAAATGGATTGAACAGAAGTATTCCACAAAAAAATCATTTGATTAATGAAATGCCTTTTGGTAGAGTAAAATCAAAGGTGAAAGTCCAAAAATTCGTACAATTACAATGTAATAAAATGAAAATATTATTCTATACTTGCTAATATTGTATTTGTATTGTAAAATAGGTAAATGTAATTATTAAATATAAGGAGGGGTATTATGTGGTGTAAAAAATGCAGAAAAGAAGTATTTAATGAATTCTGTGATGTCTGTGGTAGTAAAGCTGAAGAAGACATACCTCTCGAAATATACTGGTGCAGTGAATGTAATGTCCCGATAATAAAGGAAGCTAAAGACCCAAAAAAGCAAAATTGTCCTAGTTGTGATTCCAAACTCAAATATATATCAACTGATTTGAGACCTGTTTATCCAGAAGAACGACTATTAATTGAATGTTTGTTAGATGAGCCGTTAAAGTATGTTAATAGTTCTGTATGGGCATGTGATAGTTCATATTTTTTTGATGGCAAAAAGAAAAGCATTTCTACTAAAGCTTTTGCTTCAGCAAATGTAGAAAAAATAATTGATGACTTAAAAAGATATGAGGCATTAAATAATTATGATGCCTTTAATAGATACTCAAAAACATTTGTTGATGTTAACAGAGAAAGACTGGATTATCTAGTTGATGAAGCATATGATTTCATTCAAAAATCAGCATCTAAATTCACACCTCAAACAACTGTAATTTCATTCTCCGGTGGCAAAGATTCAACAGTAACAGCTGATTTGGTTGTAGGAGCATTAAAAAATCCGAGTATTGTACATATCTTTGGAAATACAACTTTAGAGTTTCCTTTTACAATTGATTATGCAAATCGATTTAGAAAAAATCATCCCAAAACAATTTTTAAGGTCGCAAAAAATAAAGAACAAGATTTTTATTCAGTATGCAAAGATATTGGTCCTCCAGCTCGAATGATGAGGTGGTGTTGTTCTATGTTTAAAACAGGTCCAATCACAAGAGTTTTAAATAATCTTTACAGAGATAAAAAAATACTAACTTTTTATGGAATAAGGAAATGTGAATCTGTAAGCAGAAGTAAATATAACAGATATGAAGACGGTTCTGAAAGTGTAAAAATTCAAAAGCAAGTCGTTGCATCTCCGATTTTCTTCTGGCGAGATATTGATATTTGGTTATATCTTATCGGCAAAAATGTTGATTTTAATGATGCATATAGACTTGGTTATGATCGTGTTGGTTGCTGGTGTTGTCCAAATAATAATAATAGAGCTCAATTTTTATCAAAAATATATATGCATGATCAATATATTAAATGGAGAAGTTTTCTTATAGACTTTGCAAAATCAATAGGTAAACCCGATCCAGATGTATATGTTGATAGTGGAAAATGGAAAGCAAGACAAGGTGGTAATGGTGTTGCTGCTGCAGAAGATGTAAAAATCAAATTCACAAACTGTACTGCAGAAGAACATGCAAAAATCTATAGCTTAAACAAGCCAATTGATGATTCGTTTTATTCATTATTCATTCCTTTTGGAAAAGTTTCAAAAGAATTAGGCAGAAAATTGATTGGCGAAGTTATAGTGTTGGATTTAAGAAACAATGTACCAATTCTTTCTCTTCAACCGTTTCAACAAAATGGTTACGATTATTCAATCAAAGTTAAGACTATGAATGTTGAAAAACATGATGACTTGCAGAGAATGGTTGCATATCAAATAAGAAAGTATAATGCATGCAGAAAATGTTTAAAATGCGAATCAGTATGTGATCATGGAGCAATTAGAATAATTGGAGATACTTACAATATTGATGAATTAAAGTGTAAACATTGTAAAAAATGCATAAATCAAAAATATTTAGATGCTGGATGTCTAATGCATAAATATTTAGCTACAAGAAAAGATTAAGGATAAACTATTATGAAATTTAGAGCGTATGAGACTTTTTCACTAAGAAAAGGTTGGCTACACAAAGGATTAGCAGGTATTCAGGATGACGGAAGGCTATTTTACTATAAAGATAGCACTCCAATGGACCGTCTTGGTATTGGTAGCAATATGGTAAAAGCCTTAAAATATTGGCTGCTCGCTTGTGGGTTAGTAAGAGAACAATTCGTTGAAGGAAGACGCGAAATGATTTTGTCTGAAATTGGACAAATCATTTGGGATAATGATCCATATTTTCAAGAAATTGGAACTTATCAAATTTTACACTATTTACTTTCTTCCAACAAAGATATGGCAACTTCATGGTACTTTGTTTTTAATGTATTTAATGTAACAGAATTTAGTAAAAAAGATTTTGAAAATGCATTAAAAACATATATTTCAGAAAATGAAAATGAAACAGTACCATCAGATCGTGCTATTAGTGATGATTATGAATGTGTCATAAGAACTTATTTTAACAAAAAAGATGATTTAGATCCTGAAAGCAATATGGTTTGTCCACTTACAATTCTTGAGTTGTTATCAGTTTCAAAGGACAAAACTGTAATAAAAACAAATCCTAAAAATTTAATTTTGAATTCTAATATTGCTTTGGCAATACTCATCAATGAAACTCAAAAAGCAGAAAAAAGCGAAATACGTATTGCAGATATTGAAAAAGCACCTTGCAATATAGGAAGAACTTTTAATTTGGATAACATTTCTGTTTCAAAAATTCTTGACCAATTAAGAAATATGGATTCCATAAAAGTAATACGAACAGCTGGTCTTGATGTTATTAGGATAAAAACGAATTTTACATTTACAGACTGTATTCAAAATTATTATGAATCCATTAGATAAATCGGAGATATAAATGGCTAAATTATTTGATTATATTAAGGTAATTGAAAATTTCCAATATGCTATTAACATTGGATATGACCTATATTCAGATGATAAAATAAAAAATTATATTCCTACTGCAAGTGCAATAGACATCATTGAAGAAATCATGTTAAGTACATCTGATTCTTCTAATAGTAGGGCTCGTATTTTCACTGGCCCATATGGAAAAGGCAAATCGCATCTTGCACTTGTATTGCTTGCTTTATTGTGTCGAGACGACAACGAATTATACTCAAATATTTTATCATTTATTTGTAAATCAAGACCAGAATTATGCGAATATATAAAAGACTACCATAAGCAAGGCAAAAAAATGCTTCCTGTTGTAATACAAGGAAGTGGTATGGGAATTCGCCAATCATTTCTATATGGATTAAAAGTAGCTCTTGATGAGGCAAATTTAGACGGATTCATGCCAGACACATATTTTGAATCTGCAATAAAAGCAATTCAAAACTGGGAATTGAATTATCCTCAAACATACAAAGCATTCAAAAAGAACATAACTGGTTCAACAAATGAATTCATTAATGAGTTAAAAGCATACAATAGTGCCTTCTACTCTAAATTTATAGAAATTTATCCTACACTAACATCTGGTAGTGAATTTAATCCTATTAGTGGATTAGATATAGTTTCATTATATCGTGATGTTGTTTCAAAAATTTCTCAATTTGGATACTCTGGTATTTTTGTTGTATTTGATGAATTCAGCAAACAATTAGAAGGCAATATGAATCGTATTAGTGGCGATGAAATAAAAGCTCTCCAAGATTTTGCTGAATACTGCGATAGAAGTCAAAGCAATCAAATACATGTTCTATTAATCTCTCATAAGAGTATGCTAAACTATGCATCAGGTTTGTCTAAAGCAGATATTGATGCTTGGAAAGCTGTATCGAATAGATTTAAGCCTATTGAATTAAATACAACTACTATCCAAACCTATGATCTAATGTCAAAGGTTATGGATTACGATACTATTTGGAAATTAGACTTTACAAATAAATTCAAATCCGATTTTAATTCATTATATTCAGCATGGCGACGAGAAAATATCTTTGCGGATATTAATGAATCAGATTTCAACAATATTTGTTATAATTGTTTTCCTTTATCTCCAATCACCAGTTTTATGCTTCCAAAGATTTCAGAAGAAATTGCACAAAACGAAAGAACACTATTTACATTTTTATCTTCAAATAATCAAAAATATACTTTGCCTCGTTTCTTGCAAAGAACAAGTGCAGATAGTTTCAGTTTAATCACTCCTGATGTAATTTTTGATTATTTTGAACCATTATTCAAAGGGGAGTCATATGATAAGCCTACACACAAATATTGGAAATTAGCCACATCTGCTATTGATAAACTCGAAAAAGGTTCTTCTTTAGAAGTAAAAATCATTAAAACTATAGCTTTAATCTGCATAATTGACAGGTTTGATGTTTTGTCACCAAGCTCTGAAATAATCACAAAAATATACGGATATGGTAAAACTAAGCGCCCTCAAATTATAAAAGTACTTACCACGCTGGAACAAGACAACATTCTTGTTAACATTGGAAACAAAAACTATTTAAAAATTGCTGAACAATCTGGTGAAAATATTCCAGAACTAATTAACAATGAAACTGTAAAAGTAAAATCAGCAAAAAAGATTGTAGATATTCTTAATGATTTTGTTGGAAATAGAGTGCTGTATCCAAATGCTTACAATGATGAGCATTACATTGTAAGATACTTCAAATTTAAATTTATATCGGAAGAAGATGTAATAGATGGTAAATTCGACATAATAAATGATTGTAGCGAAGATGGAATCGTATATGCTGTTTTGCAAAAAGAAATTTCATCAGAAGAACTAATTAACGCAATTAATAATTTAAATAATAATCGTTTTGTGTTTATAGTTCCAAATGGCACGGATTTAATAGAAGATAATATATATAAGTACAGTGCTATTAGTAGTTATATAAATGAATGTGATGACACCGTATTGATCGATGAGCTTTCTTATTCTCTTGTTATATGGGAAGAATATATCAATTCTTTAGTTGATTTATATATTAAACCTGAAAAAGGCAATTCATTATACTTTTATGATGGCGAACAACGACAAGTCAATACGCAATCAAATTTGTCAATGCTTTTGTCAGATATTTGTAATGAATTGTATTTCAGATTACCAATAATCAACAATGAAATGATTAATAAAAACAACATTTCGACACAAACTGCAAATAGTAGATATAGAATTATCGATGCATTATTGCAAAATAATATCGAAGAGAATTTGGGATTTACCGGTAATGGTCAAGAAACTACTATAATGCGTAGTCTTCTTGTTATACCTGGAATACTAATAAAAGATAATGATTGCGTTTGTATACAAACAAATAATTGTAACGATGATAATTTCAATCATTTGTTTAACACTATCCGAGACTTTATTATTAGTTCATCTGAAATTGGGCCGAGATCTTTTGGAGAACTATACCATATTCTCACTTCTGCAGAATATAGTATTGGACTTAAAAAAGGTGTTGTTCCAATATATATTGCATGTGTTTTAAAGGCATATAAAAAATACACCGTTATTACTAAAAATAAAAGAGAAATTGAAATCACTTCTCGTCTCTTAGAAAGTATTAACGAAAGACCCAACGACTACTGTATTTATATCGAAAGTTGGAATGCTGAAAAAGAAAGATATATAAACGAACTTGAAGATATGTTTTCTGTTTTTGTTAGAAAATCTGAAGCTGAATACAGCAATTTCGACTACATTGTTAAAGCAATCCAGCGTTGGTATCTCCAATTACCTAAATATTCAGTTCAAGCAAAATCTGTATATGATGATAACAATCAGGTTTATCAATTAAACAGAGACACAATCAATTTCTTTAACGCATTCAAGGTTAACGAAATTAATGCGCGAGAACTTTTATTTGAAAAAATCTTCAAATTATTTGGCTATGATGTTTTTTGTTTAGATGTTTTGCAAAATATTAATACTGCGAAATCACTTGTTGATAACGCAAAACCAAATCTTATAAAACATTTAATAATCGAATTAAAAAGGATATTTGGAAATAAAACTGACAAAAAAGAAAAATCATTATATTCGGTAATGTTAGATTGGTATGAAAGCATACCTGAGACCGCAAAAAACCATATGTATAACGGTATTGAAAACCAGGTGCTGTATACAATAGGAAACATTACCCATGATGAAATTAGTTTTGTTGAATCTTTAGCTAAAGTAGTATCAGAATTACGAATTGATGACTGGGCCGAAGTAACAATTCATAGCTTCATTAATTCTATGGAAGATTTCAAAGCTTCTGTGGAAGGTTGTGAAGTAAATATAACTGAAACAAATTCCGACGGAATTTATCGTTTATCGTTCATTAATTCTGATGGACAAGAGATAATAAAGACATTTGATAAAACTAATTATTCCGGAATGGCAGAATTAATGTATAGCGAAGTTGAAGCAATGATTTCTGAATATGGGGAAGCCATTTCAAAGAATGAAAAGCGTCAAATTCTAATTGACATTATTAATAACTTACTTGGATAGAAGGTGAAAAAATGCACTACTTTGATAACGCCGCTACAACATTTCCAAAACCAGATGTAGTTTATAAACAAATGGATAAGTTTTATAGAACTTATGGCGTAAATGTTGGCAGAGGACAATTTAAGGAAGCCTCAATTGCGCATAAAATGGTAGAAGAAACCAGAGATTTAATTCTTAGTCTTTTCCACTGTAATAAAGGTAATAAACAAGTAGTGTTTACTCCTTCTGCAACCGAAGCAACTAATCTTGTAATAAAAGGATTAAATCTGTCCAAAGGTGATGTTGTTTACACAACTTGTTTTGAACATAATGCAGTGATTAGAACTTTACACATGTTGGAAAGTACCACTGGAATAATAGTTAAGGTGCTATATCCAAAAAACAATTTACGATATGATCTAAATAAGATAGAGAGTGAGTTTGTTGTAAATCCACCAAAAGTTTTAATCGTTAATCACGCAAGTAATGTTTTTGGATTTATTGCTCCAATTAAAGAGTTGTTCTTTTTAGCAAAAGAGCATGCAGCAATTACTATAGCCGATATGGCTCAAACCGCTGGTTTGATAGATACAGATCTTAATGAAATACGATGTGATTATGCGATTTTTGCTGGACATAAAACATTGTACGGACCTTTTGGAGTAGCCGGTTTAGTTTTGCCAAATAACTGCAAATTAGATCCTTTGATTCATGGAGGAACAGGAACAGAGTCTGTTAACCCTAATATGCCAATAGATGAACCCATCAGATATGAGGCTGGTAGCCCTAATATACATGCAATTGCAGGATTGAACTCTTCCCTAAAATGGCTTAATGAAATCGGAATAGAAAACATTCGAAAGAAAGAAGAAAACAATAAACAAAGGCTTTTTTCATTATTATCAAAATTTGATAATATTACTGTGTATAGTTATCAGGATTGTGATAGCATTGGCGTGATTTCCTGTAACTTTGATAACTATAGTAGTGATAATATTGGACAGGTATTGTCAAACTTTGATATTGCGACAAGAACGGGACTTCATTGTGCACCAAAAGCGCATGAATTTATGGGTACAGCTCCAGCTGGTACAGTCAGGTTTAGTATTAGTTATTTTAACGATGAATCAGATTTCTCTGAATTAGAAAAAGCACTATATTATATCGCCGAGAATTCTTAAAAGGAAGATTAAAAAATATGGCTTATAAAAAACTTGCAACTGTATTGTCTAATTTTGACGAATACTATTTAAAAAATAATCTGTTAGGTGAATTACAAGATTCATTAATTGAGTGGTCTTTCGGTTCTGAAATGCTACTGAAATCAAATATAATAGATATCATTATTGCTGTTAGTGGTATGAATTTATTCAAAGACGAGGAGTTTCGATATAAATTTTTCTTGTCTTCTGAATTAAGTGATTTAAAAACTTACGCTGAAAAAGCAAATTTTAATAGCGATGAATTGTCATATGAAGATATTGCAAAAAAATTAAGCAAAATTAAATATGAAGATAATTCTTTATATCAATATTTGATTAGAATTGTTTTTGAAGATGATGATTTTGAATTTGAAAAAAAAGATGATAAAGAAAAATTAGAAAAATTCAAGTTTTCAGGAAAGAAGTTTTTTGAATTATATGATTATCAATATATGATTAAGCAACAAGCAATAAACGATTTAGAGGACCTGGATAAAGGACTTTATAAAATTCTCCTACATATGCCAACTGGAACTGGAAAAACGAAAACTACAATGCATATTATTTCGCATTATATTAACTTTATTTCCAAGGGACAAGGTCTGGTAGTTTGGATAGCTCACACAAACGAATTATTACTACAAGCTTATGAGACATTTTGTAATGTTTGGGGAAATTTGGGCTTAAATGATATTAACATATATAAAGGTTGGAATGGATACCCTGAAAAATTTGAAAATGGAATTCTTTTCACTTCTATACAATCACTAGTTAGTAAAATGAAAAAAGAACCATTCGATTATATTGATAAACACGCTTCTTTAATTATATTTGACGAAGTACATAAAGCAGGTGCTGAGAAATACAGTGAATGTATAGATTCATTAATGACTTATGGAAACGAATATGGAAAAAGATTCATAGGTTTAACTGCTACTCCTGGAAGAACGACAGATATTAGTAAGGAAAACGCTTTATTTAGTTCAAGCTTCGATAGAATAATAGGAATAGATGTTGATAAAGTTAACTCTATTTCGTTAAGTGAAAACGAAGCTGCAAATTATAATGGCAATAAGGATGTAATACGATATTTTCAAGATAGAAAAATTCTATCCAAAATTGATCGAACAGAGCTAGATTTTAGTGTAGATGACCTAGATGAAAGCGTTAGAAAAAAGCTTGAAAAAGAGCTTAAGGGCAGAACTGATGATTTTTCCGACGATTTGCTTAACAAGATTGCACTTAACACAACAAGAAATGCAAAAATAATGGAAAACTTGCAGTATTTATACGATAATAAAATTTCAACTATCGTCTTTGCCTGTTCTTTAAAACACGCAAAAATGTTGGCGGCATTTCTAAAACTAAATAATATTGATTGTTCTCTTGTTTATGGTGATATGGACAACAGCAGTAGAAAAGCTGCAATAGATAATTTCAAAAATGGAAAAGTAAATTTTATTATTAATTATGATATTTTAACAACTGGATTTGACTCAACAAATATAAAATGTGTTTTTATTACCAGACCAACTAAATCGGTTATTTTGTATAGCCAAATGATCGGCAGAGGATTACGTGGACCAAAAATGGGAGGAAATGAGACATGTAAATTAATTGACGTTAAGGAGAATCTTGAAGCATTCAATGAAAATGACGCTTTTAAACATTTTGATAAGTATTGGAGGTAATTATGCAAGAAAAGAGCAGAATTGTTCATGCATCTGCATACGTAGATGCATTAAAAAGTAGTGGATACAAAAGTACATATAACGCAATTGCTGAAATTGTTGATAATTCAATTGATGCAAATGCAAAAAATGTATTCATCATAGGCGAGCAAAAACAAGTAAGTGGACCAACTGGAAGACTAGAAAAAAGAATTGATAGCTTTGCATTTCTTGATGATGGCGACGGAATGGATTTCGAAACAATTAAAAGTTGTCTTTCAATAGGTTACGGAACAAAAAAGGAAAGAGTCGGGATGGGTAGATACGGCGTTGGTCTACCTCAAGCATCCGTATTTGTGTGTAATCGTGTAGAAGTCTTTTCTTGGCAAGGTGGAATTGATAATTGTAAGTATGTGTACCTTGATCTTGACGAGGTTGTTGAACAAGATCTAAACGAATTAGGTGCTCCTGAAGATGAAAATATTCCTGAAAAATATCAATGCTACATAAATTGGAAAGACCATGATATAGAATACGATTTTTCTGAACATGGCACTCTTGTAGTATGGACCAAATGCACAAAAGTGGATCATAGAAAATGGAATACTTGTAAATCTCATATGGAAGAAGATCTTGGAAGAAAATATAGATATTTTTTAAATAATGGCGTGAATATTCTGATGTGCGAATTGGTATCAAAAGAAACTAAAGCTATTCTTCCGAACGATCCTCTATATTTAATGTCACCTTCTCAAGAATGTTTAAAGGATAGCATTATTGAATCAAATTACACATCTGAGCCATATAATCCAACTAATGGATATACTGAATGTATGTTTGAACCATATCAAGAAACATTAAATCACGATGGAATTAGCAGACCTACTGTAAGGTATTACGATAAAAACGGATTCGTTCAAACTACGCAAATTGAGATTAAATATTCAATTGTCAAGGAGAAATATTACAGTCAAGGAGCACTTGTTGTTACTACTAAACCTGGACAACTTAATTATGGTAAAACTAGTAAGATAAAAAATAATACAGGCATTTCTTTCATTAGACAGGGTAGAGAGATTGATTTCGGTAATTTTGGTTTCTTCAATATATATAATTGTCCCGAACATCGTTGGTGGGGATGTGAAATAAGCTTTCCTCCTGAACTTGATGAACTTTTTGGGATTTCAAACAACAAACAATATGTTGATTTCAAACCAATGACTGATGAAGAATTAGAAGATTGTGCAGCAGATGAAGTTCCACCACTTTGGATGCAATTGCATGAAGAAATCAGTAAAACTATTCAAGCCATGGTTGATCGAAACAGTGACATTAGGAGCAAAACAGATGCTAATACCGATGATGACGCGAAAAGTGGTGGTTCAGAAACAGGTTATATTGTTGACCAATCTGAAAAGCATAATAATGACAATATAAGCGTTCCTGAAGAAAATCTCACAGAAGAAGAAAAAAGAGAAAAAGCGAGAGATGAGTTAAAAGCTGAAGGAATTGAAAATGCTACTGAAAAACAAATTGATGAATACTTATTATCAAATGTTAGATTCAGAGTTGAAAGAAGAGGTAAATTTGAAAGCTTTATGACATATGCATATGCTGCCGGAGTAATGACTATAACTTTAAATCAAGATCATGACTTTTTCCGTCTGTTTGTGGATAAAACTTTTGAAGACAATGATGAAAAAATTGCTTTTCAACTTCTAATTGCAGGCATATTAAAAACTGTATTAGATTTGCATACATCATATCCAACGGCAATGGATATATTTACAAAAAAAATTAACGATCGATTATTCAATTATATGATTGAATACAGAGAAAAAATGGATATAAAATAATGCCTTTATTAACGACTAAAGAAACTCAAGATATTATAATTGAAGAGGTTAGCCGCACAAGTGGCTCTCTTCAAATAATATCTGCATTTTGTAAATTAGACACCATCAAAAATTTAATAGATAAAAATGTTAATGCTGAAGTATCAAGCAAAAAACTTTTAGTTAGACTTAGATTAGAAGATTTGCTCACGAAAGCTTCCGATATCGATTTGTATGAATACTGCAAATCAAATGGATGGGAATTATATATTCGATTTGATTTGCACGCTAAAACATACATATTTGATAAAAAGCGATGCGTTTTAGGCAGTTCAAATCTAACCGGTAGAGGATTTGGACTTGGGATAGTAGGTAATGTGGAGTTTTCTGGGATTTTTGATGTGGATGAAAACGATATTGCCAAAATAGAAATGCTTTTTGATAATTCACTTAAAGTTGATGATGAGCTATTTTTACAGCTGAAAGAAGAATATGAAAAAGCAAAATCGCAGTTGACTCCTAACACTAACATTCAAAACTGTACTTGGAGTAAAAAGGTATACGACAAATTAGTTCCAAATCTAAAAGTTATGTTTTCTTACGATTTTCCATCTACAAGCAAACCGATTTTCGACGATCCTGATTCATTTGCGTTTATGGATTGTCCATTCCCTGCTTCAGAAGAAGCTATTAGAAATGCCTTTATGCATTGCAATTGTTATTTGTGGTTAAAAAAGACACTAAAAGGAAACAATAATTGCTTGTATTTTGGAAGTGCAACTAAACTATTGCATGATGCCATGTTTAGTGATCCAAAGCCATATCGTAAAGACATAAAGGAATATTTATCTAATTTGTTAAGCTGGATTGTATTTCTTCAAATTGACGATATTAAAATTGACAAACCAAATTATTCACAAAGGATAAGATTAATATGAATATACCCAAAAAGTTTAGATTATCTCAAAACACAAAGATAAATATATGTTGTTTAATTATTGTTTCCTTAATTCTTTTTATAATATCTATTTTTATAGATAAATATACAAATAAATTTCTTGTAAGAATCTTTCAAAATGTTCTAATTGCAGTTAGTGGATTACTTGGTGTTTCAGCTGTTTGGGAATTTATAGGAAAGCAAAGCTTTGCAAATGAATTATTAGATAAGTTTAATATTAGTCAAGAAATTAAAAAAGCTAATTTAGAATGTGTTTATGATACATTTGCAGACGTTGACTGGTATAATATTTTTAACGAAGCAACTACATTTAAAGGTTTTGTGTCATACGGATATACTTGGAGAAATAATAATCGTACATATTTGAAAACAGCAATAGATAATTGTACTAAAGAAAACTTTATTATGGTTTTTCCAAACTTCAATGAAAGAACAATAATAGATGAATTAAATCGACGCTACGGATATGATGGTAATGATAAAAATGTTGAATCATATATTAAGGAAAGTGTTATTTGGTTTTTGGAAAACGGTGCTAAAGTGTATTTGTTTAACGGAACTCTATGTACATCATTTTATCTATATAACAATCATTGTATATATCCATTAAGCAAGCACGGAACTGATAAAGCTTCTATCCCTGTAATAAAATTTAAATCAAATGGAGTATTATACAAACATGTAGTTGACGATTTTAATCGAATACTCAATGAAAGCAAAGAAGTTTATCTGGAGGATGATCAAATTGTTAAATACTGCGAATAATAGATATGTGTTTATTGATACTGAAACAGGTGGAACGGATCCTGATAAACATAGTCTATTATCTATAGGAGTATGTATTTGGGATATTGAATATGGAATTCTTGATTATAAAGAGTTTTACGTAGAAAATGATGAGTACGTCATAACAAAACATGCACAAAAAATGAACAAGTTTAATATATATGAGCATGAAATTAAAGCTATGTCGCAAATTGATGTAATAAATTCATTATTGACTTTTTGCGAAAATTATTTCTCAAAAAATGTCGCATTCCCTCTGATAGGGCATAATATTCAATTTGATGTGAACTTTTTAAAAAAGCTATTTAAAAATAACAACAGATCTTTTAATCAGTATTTTTCACACAGATATATTGATACTTATTCTGTATTCAAGACATGTGTACTTGCTGGACTTATTGATAAAAATATTGATAGTTCAGCTGAAGCATTTTCTTATTTTGATATTAAAGTAGAAAAAAGACATAGTGCTTTAGGAGATTGTATAGCTACTGTAAAACTATATGAAAAGTTAATCTCGTTGTTATCAAATGGATGCATTTAAATTATAAGAAATTAATGATTAATTATCAAAGCTTTATAATTTAAACGATTTAACAAATTTTGCTAGACTATATATTTCTTTTATCTATCAAAAGTAGGCTGCCTAATGAGTTATCAAAAAAATTATTGAACAGGTCGTAAAGGAGCATACAGAATATAGCATTAAGTCCTGTTTTGTGTACTGTGAAGACGGGTAATATTTACAATCAAATAAATTTGTGATACGATTTAGTTACCATAAAGATTGCGTGAGAGACAAGCCCGGTGACCGCACAGCAACCTGCAATTGCAAGGTGCTAATGCTTGAACGATGGTAAAGCGTTGTGCGAATAGATTATGGTAGGTATATAAATTGTTCTGCCAACTACATCATTAAGGGCAAATCAAAACCGAGAGTAAAAGAGTGAACGGAGATTATGTTATGAAAAATGATAGTTTTTTTAATCCGTTTTCAACACCGAATATCCGCAGTATAAATCACGAATAAAAAACACAGAATCAGCAAAAGGAGAAGAAATATGAGCTTTAGAATGATTCACGAAAACTATAATGTTTCCGATTTGGATAGGTCGATTAAGTTTTACAATGACGCGCTTGATTTGCACGAGGTCAGACGAAAAACCACCGACGATTTTATTATCGTTTATTTGAGCAATGATTCAAGCAATTTTGAGCTTGAACTTACTTGGCTTAAAGAACATCCGCAGCCGTACGATTTGGGCGAATGTGAATTCCATTTGGCATTTAAGGCAGATGATTTTGACTCGGCACATAAAAAGCACGAAGAAATGGGTTGTATCTGCTTTGAAAATCCTGAAATGGGTATCTATTTTATTGAGGACCCGGACGGCTATTGGCTTGAAATTTTGCCTTGATATTGAACTATACTATAAACAAAAGGAGTTGAGGAACACAATTTCTCAGCTCTTTTATGTTTATGTAAGCAGTTTACTTAATTTTGAAACTATTTTTTCTTTTTCGCTTCTTCCTGTTGTGTTCAACTTTAAGGCGGTGACAATATGCTGAAAAGAAAAGCATATGGTAAATTATCGGATTGGAAAAAGCATTTTGTATCACAACTGCAAGGCAAATCGGAAAAACTACATTGATCTGGGAATTTGCAAAGAACGATTACGCTAATTTCGTTGAAATATGAAATTGATTTGTCGTGATTGAATTTTATCGAAAACGCTAATTGATGCGAATTATGATACGCAATTAAAAAGGCGTTGGAGATTTGGTTTCTCCAACGCTTTTTTAACTATCTTTCATTCCTTACTATTTGGCAATTTCAATTTGGAATCTCCGCCTAATAATGAAATTGCGGTTCCTGCGACGGTCACTATTACAACTCCGGCGATTGTTAAAATATCTCTTATGAATTTTTTGTTTTCTGAATCTTTTTCATCCATCATTTTTTGCACTTCTTGCATTTTATCTATGATTTGCATTTTTTCATTTAAATCTAAATCTGTATCATCTAATAATTTATCGAGTGAGTCTAAAATTTTATCACAAGCATTATAGTACTTTTTTACGGTATCATCATTTTGATTTAGAGCAGATTCGATTTCTTGCTTATAATCAATCATAATTGATTTCATAACTGAAGAAAATTCGGGAAATTGTTCAATGGCTGCTTTTGCAACCTCAGGCTCCATATTTGGGACTAATGATACAAATTCAATTACCTTTTCTTTTGATAAATGCCTAAAATCGTCAATGCCTAATTTGTCTAATACTTTTTGTTCGTTTAATGGTTTTTTTGAATTTTTCATATTGCTCTCCCTCCATATTGATTTTATCATTTTAATTATAACACTTTATAATGTGTTGGTCAATTTAATTGTAATTTAACGAAGCTGAGTTAAATTATCTATAATTTTCTTTTCAAGTTCTTTTTGTTGACTTGCAGTTAAGCAGTTTGATGTGCGTACGAGTACGGTTCCTACTACTGTATGTGTTCCGGAAGCTGTTCTTGTGCCGTCAAATGTTGAAAGATAATCCCTTCTTTTAATTGCATCATCTTCTGTAGCATAAACTTCAATGCATCCTCCGCCGTCTGTTCCGTTTTCGATAATTGTACCGTCAAGCCAAAGTTTATCCTTTTCTTTGATCTGGCTTGAAGCAAAGTATATCGCCGCTGTGTATCCTCCAACTTTGTTCAAATTGCCGTTTGGATCGTTATCCTCTGTAACTGCCGAATATCCTGTGATAGTGTCAATGTCCTTTATTCTGTCAATAACAAATGCTTCGCTTGGATTAGTAACTTGTTTCATAATTTTTATACTGTCTTCAAGTTCAGATTTAACAGATAAGAGGGTTTCATTTGCTTTTGTATAACTGATTTTCTTTAATTTATCATTTACGAGTGTGTTGATTTTTTCGGCATTGCCTTCTTTTTTCGGTATTTCAACAATACTTGCTCTTGCATCTGTTATTGCCGTTTCAAGAGCAGGGATTGTAGAATTATCATATGGTTTTTCTTTTGAATCTATCAGAGCTTGGCTGTCGGATATGGACTTTTCAAGCGTTGCTTGTTCGGCTTCAATGCGTGAACATTCGCTGTTGTAGGCGGCTACAGCCGCCTTTTTTTCTTCTCCGCAACCGGTGAATATTATTGTTATCATGCTGATCATTACGATAATAATTCCTAATGTTTTAATGCTTTTCATAGTTTTATTTCTCCTTTTTGTTGTGCTCTTTAATCATTTTTCTAATCCATTTTTCACTGTAGCCGTATTTTGTAGCAAGTTGACGAATGTTTTTACCGTCATATTCTGCCACAATTCTTGATGCGATAAATTCCGTTGTGAAAAAGTTCACCGGAAAAGTGATTTGCTGACCTCGGTATGTAGAATATATCGTTATTGCCGTCTCAATGCCAAGCGTGTTGGCAATTTCGTTATACACACCGTTTAAGTATTCGCTTTCAATTTCATTTGGGTTCATATTTATATAAACCTCTTTCATCTTTACTGCCTCCTATTATGATTTATCTGTGTAGATTTGTATAGAGCGACAGTTCATAGGAACATTTCCTTGTAAAGTTCCTTAAACTTAATTTTCACTCATAATAGGGCTTGTAAATTTTGCGAGGCAAAATAAAAACACCACCTGACAGCAGATGGTGTTCATTGTATTTGTAGCTTTTGTATGTTGTTCTTAATTAAATTGATTTATATGGTTTTGTATGTTTTTATTGTGAATGGAGTTTTTATACCGCTATGCAAAATTCGTATGTAATCGGCTGAAGTTGGTTGCTTTTAGCCCAATTTGTACGCTGAAATTGTACAGTTCGTACAGGACACATTGCATTAACCATCTGGCCGCCTACGGAACCAGCCTGCTTAGAAGTCAGGTCGCCGTTGTAGCCCTGCTTCAGATTTACGCCCACTTCAGAAGCAGCTTCCATCTTAAAACGGTTCAGGGCTTCCTTAGCCTCGGGCACAACACTCTTGTTGCTTGCCATTGCGAATACACTCCTTTTTCGTAAACTTGCGTTTGCACCAATAGTGTATGTGTCGCAAAGACAAATAAAACTGAAAAATTTTTACAGTTGGCTGGCAACGAAGCGTTTCGTTTTGCCATCTGTTTTTTTATTTTTGTACAAATGACGCAGTCGCGCATTCGCCGGGAAGCATTTGTTGTAATTCCCACGGAGAGCGGCCGGAAGGGATAACCCACTGCATTCTCGCTTAAAGGCCCGCGGCGCTACGGCAAGTTTACGGCGCTAAAGTTGATGATGTGCTTATAAAATGCACGGCGGCGGAGTCAAAAG